>VFQO010000243.1_pt1 | contig 68786 bp, 71 predicted proteins | sample 3512331 | NCBI WGS metagenome assembly VFQO01 (sample SAMN10412371, study PRJNA504923) | tailings metagenome | isolation source: Replicate 3 from Balatoc abandoned mine | place: Philippines: Itogon, Benguet | collected 2017-08-28 | reverse complement strand
CCGCGCGCGTGGCCGAGACGGTGAAGCTGGTCGAAAACTCGTTCCGCGACGTCAATATTGCGTTTGCGAACGAATTGTCGATGATCGCCGATGTGATCGGGGTCGATGTGTGGGAGGTGATCCGCCTCGCCAACCGCCACCCGCGGGTCAACATCCTCCAGCCGGGTCCGGGGGTCGGCGGGCATTGCATTGCGGTCGATCCTTGGTTTCTGGTCGCGGGCGCTCCGGCGGCGGCGCGGCTGGTGAAGACCGCGCGCGAAGTCAACGATCACAAGGCGGTGCACACCCTCGGCAAGATCCGCGCGCTGCTCGATGCTGCACCGCAAGGCAAGGTCGCGCTGCTGGGGTTGGCGTTCAAGCCCGACATCGACGACTTCCGCGAAAGCCCGGCGCTCGAAATCGCCGAGGCACTGGCGCACACCCACGGGGAGCGTATCCTTGTGGTCGAGCCTTTCACCGACGAACTGCCCGCCGCCTTCGATGGCACGGGCGCCAGCCTCGTGACGCTTGACGCCGGGCTCCGGCAGGCCGAGATTGTTGTGGTGCTGGTCGATCACACCGCCTTCAAGCATCTTGGCCCGGATGATCTTTCGGGCAAGATGGTGTTCGATACGCGGGGCATGCTGCGGCGATGAACTCCGAACGCGCGAAGCCGCGCATCGTGGTGACCTTCGGCACCCGGCCCGAAGCGATCAAGATGTTTCCGGTGGTCTTCGGCTTGCGCGAAACCGGGCTGCTCGACGTGAAAGTGGTCGTCACGGCCCAACACCGCGAACTGCTCGACTCCGTGCTGGCTCTAGCCTCGCTCAGACCCGACCTAGACCTCGACCTGATGCAGCCAGACCAGTCGCTGGATGGCCTTTCGAGCGGCATTCTGACCCGTTTCGGGGAGGCTTTGGATGCCCTTCGGCCTGATCGGGTGCTGGTGCACGGCGACACGCTGACCACGATGATGGCCAGCCTTGCGTGCTATTTCCGCAAGATTCCCGTGGGTCACGTCGAAGCAGGACTGCGCAGCGGCGACATCTATTCGCCCTGGCCGGAGGAGGTGAACCGCAAGGTCACCGGCGTGATCGCCGACCTGCATTTCGCACCGACCGTGACGGCAGCGGCGGCATTATGCGCTGAAAACGTGGATGAAAAAGCCATACACGTCACGGGCAACACGGTGATTGATGCCCTACTGTTCGCACAGCGGAAAATCGCGGCCGAGCCCGGTCTGGCGCCGGCCATCGCTCCGCTGAGGGAGCGGTTTGCGGGCAGGCGGATCATCGCGGTAACGGCCCATCGGCGCGAGAATTTCGGGTCGGGAATGGCAGAGATTGCCAAGGGTTTGCAATCTCTTGCGCGGCGCGATGACGTGGCGATCATCTATCCGATGCACCCCAACCCCAATGTCGGCGGGGTGATGCGTCCGGCGCTGGCGGGGTTTGACAATATCGCCCTGATCAACCCACTGGATTATCTCGATTTCGTGGCAATGATGGCGGCATGCGATGTGATCCTGACAGATTCCGGCGGCATTCAGGAAGAGGCCCCCTCGCTCGGCAAGCCGGTCCTGGTGATGCGCGATACCACCGAACGGCCCGAAGGCGTTGCCGCTGGAACCGCGCGATTGGTGGGAGCCGATGGCGAGCGGATCGTGGCCGAAACGAACCGGCTGCTCGATGATGCGCAAGCCTACGCTGCAATGGCGCAGGCACACAATCCTTACGGTGACGGCAAAGCCAGTGAGCGGATCACGGCGATTATTGCCGAAGGCCTGTGATTACTTGCGGGGCCTGAGTAGGTCGACATAATAGAGCGCGGAACCCAGGACAGCGATGCTTGCACCGAAATCCGTCACCCAGTTCAGTTTCAGCGTGCCATAAAGCATCTCATCGATCTGGTGCAGGGACACGACCCGCACGGCGACCAATCCCAGCATCACGAGTGCGGAGATTCCTGCGAAGCTTACCGCGAGGTTGCGCTTGCCGGAGCCGCCTCGGGCAAAGCGGTAAACGGCCAGAAACGCCACCGACGAAAACACCATGATAACCACGGAAGCGATCGGCCGCTGGACCTCCCGACGAAATTCGTAGGCTTCATTGACCCGCATGGCGAATCGGAATTCCTGACGCAGGGTGTCCTCGATGCCAAAGGCACGCGAGGCCAGCACGGCAAAGAACAACAGGGAGCTTAGCACCCAGACCCGGACATGCGCAGCAGGCTGCCGCTGCGAAACACCCGAAAAGGCTGCGCCAAGACATGCCAGGCTCACCAGGAAATACAGGCCAGAAACGGATAAACCGAGTATGGATTGGCCTTCGAACATGGCGCGCATCAACCGCAAATCGGACTGAAAAGCAACCAGATTGGTGGGCGCGGCATACCGCCCCCAGCATCCCGATGCGGCGATCAGGGCACAAGCCCTGTCACTGTTCGAGCCGCTGCGACGCAAGCATGTTGCACTGCAGAAGCACGCGGTCTAAGGGTTCTGTGCAATCAGGAGGGTATAGCGTGTCCCGCAAAAGGCTTGCGACGTGGTTCGCTCTGGCTTCTGGGTTTTCCTTGGCAGCTTGCGGCAGCACGCCTGAGCCGGTGATAGGAATGGCCGCAGTTGCACCTGACGCTGCACTGGGTCAGGGAATATACTCGCAGCAACGCCCGCAAACGTATCTTTTGCGCCCCGCTGACGAGATTTCCGTCAATGTGTTTCGTGAGCCCGATTTCACGATGAGCAGTCTGCGCATCGGGGTTGAGGGTAACGTATCCATTCCTCTGCTCGGCTCGATCCCTGCGGCGGGCATGACAGCAAAACAGTTCGAGGAAGACGTCACGCGCCGCCTCGCGGCAGTAGGGCTCAAGACTCCCACCGTTTCTGTCAATATTGTCCAATACTCGTCGCACTTCGTGACCGTCGAGGGCGCTGTCGAGAAGCCAGGCGTCTACGCGTTCCAGCCGGGGGCTCGCCTTTCGGCAGCGGTGGCTCTGGCCAGTGGCCCGAAGCAAACCGCGAAGCTCGATCAGGTCGCCGTGTTCCGGGATACTCCGGAGGGCATCATGGTGGCGAAGTTCGATCACAGCGCGATCAGCACCGGGGCAATGCTGGATCCGGTGCTTCAGCCAGGTGATCGCGTCGTGATGGGAACGAACGGGCTTTCCGTATTCTATCAAGACCTTCTCAAGGCAGCGCCAGCATTCGGGGCATTCGTCCTCGCGACCACAAGGTTCTAAGATTAATGAACGACAGTCCGATTATCAAAGCGCCCGAACCGCGTCCGGGCGCGACTTGGCTTGATGCCTACATGCCAGATGGACCGGTCGGACAGTTTCAGGGAACCGGCACCTGGGTCAACATGGCGTTCGTTCGCGGCGTTCTGTTCCGGCAAAGGTGGCTTTTTGCTGCCGTGATTTCTTTTGCACTCGTGGTGGGGCTCGTCGTGTCCCTGCTGGCTACACCGATGTTCAGGGCGGAAACAAAAGTCCGCGTCTCGCCTTCCCGTTCGTACATCGTGGATGGGCAGGACATCGAAGGCGGCTTGGCCAGCAATCAGGTGTTCGACTATCTCGCGACGCAGGCTCAAATCATATCGAGCAGTGCTGTCGCCAGCATCGTCGCGAAGGATCTGAAGCTTGGTTCGCGATATGACGTGCTCGGCAAAGATATCGACGAACAACGTCCGAAAGGAATGACGGACGCGAAGTGGCAGGAGCGGAAGACAGAGATCGCAGCCTCTTACATCAAGGGCATGGTGACTGCACAGGTTCCGCGGTCGAGCTGGGTGATCACGATTTCTGTCAACTCGGCCAATCCCACCTTGGCTGCGGAACTGGCGAATGGGTTTGCCGATGCCTACCTGACCTTCGATTCCAGAAGTTCGCTCGAAAACAATCGGTACGCCCGAGAATATCTGCGCACCCAGATCGATGCCTTGAAGGTGAAGCTGCAGGAAGCAGAGCTGGCGGCAAACGCCTATGCTCGTGAGAACAGCATCATCACCGGGATTTCCGGACGCGGGGATGCCAATTCGCGCAGCACTTTGACCACCGAAAATCTGACTGACATCAACGTACGCGTCGCAACGGCAAAGGCTGCGCGCATCGAGGCAGAGCAGCGCTGGCGTTCGATCCAGAATGCCCCGGCCGGGCAATTCCCGGAAAGCCAGGCAAACGCAGCGCTGCAGAACCTCTTGGCGCAGCGCTCGCTCCGGCAAGCTGAGCTGGCCCAACTGCGGCTCCGGTATGATGACCAGTTCCCGCAGATCCGCAGCCTGATCGTCCAGATCGAAGAACTTGATTCGCAGATCCAGCGGACGGGTGCGGACATCAAGGCGATCGTACGCAACGCCTATATAATCGCCCAAAACCAAGAGGACGCGCTTGAACGCGAACTCAATTCGGTGACTTCCGAAAAGGTGAGCGAGCAGGACAGGCAGGTGCAATTCGCCGCCCTTGAGCGGGAAGCCGCTGCCCTGACCAATCAGCTGAACGCCTTGCTCAACCGTTACAATGAGTTGAATAGCGCGGCCGAGATCGAATCAACCTCGGTTGCCAAACTTGATCCGGCGGAAGTGCCAAGTCGGCCCTACTCGCCGAACACGCCGCTCAATCTCACGATCGCGCTGATATTCGGGATCGCGGCTGCTTCTGCGTTAGCGGTCATTCGGGAAGCTCTCGATGATCGTATCAGGTCACTCGACGATATCGAGGCCAAGATCGGCCTACCGCTGATCGGCCACACGCCCTTCGTGGATGACCGCGACATTGAGACAGCGGGCAACGACCGCTTCAGCGCGCTTATGGAGGCCTATTCGTCAATCCGCGCGTCCATCGATTTCTCCCAGCCGCGTAGCCGGAACGTGATCCAGTTCACCAGTTCGCAAGCATCGGAGGGCAAGTCGACCACGGCGCTGCTCCTTGCCGAGCTTTTTGCGAATTCGGGACGCAGCACGCTTCTGATCGACGCCGACCTGCGCCGTCCCTCGGTTGCCGGCCTGCTTGGCAGGGAACGCCCGAAAGTCGGTGTGCCTGAGGTGGTTCTGGGACACGTTTCGATCGAGGAAGCCATCATCAAGGGCGCCCATCCCAATCTCGACATACTTCCCACTGGCGAAATCCCGCCCAACCCTGTTGATCTGCTGGCGTCTCCGGAATTTCGCGATTTCATCGAAGCTCAGCGCAAAGCGTATAGCCTTGTCATCATCGACAGCTGTCCAGTCATGGGCCTCGCGGATGCTCCGATCGTGGCGAACCTTGTAGACAGCACGATCTTTGTGCTCGAAGCAAACAAGGTCCCGTTCGGAAATGTTCGATCCGCATTGCGTCGTATAACAGCGTCTGGAGGGAACCTGATTGGCTTGATTGTAACCAAGTACCGGGCACTTGAAGCTGGTCAAGATTACAACTACCAATATGCTTATTATAAGTATGGTGATGATAAATAAAAAATACCGGGCCGCTTTCATTATAATTCGGCTAGACTGATCTTTTGATCGATCCATCGGGGGTAGTTTTCATGTATTCGCGCAAAAGCGTGCTTGTCACAGGTGGCGCTGGATTCCTTGGCTCTCACCTGTGCGATCGGCTTGTTGCCGATGGTGCTCATGTGATTTGCGTCGACAACTTCTTCACCGGCACCAACGAGAACGTCAGGCACCTGCTGGGCAATCCCCAGTTCGAGCTCATCCGCCATGATGTCACATTCCCGCTCTACATCGAAGTGGGGGAGATCTATAATCTGGCCTGCCCGGCCTCACCGATCCACTATCAGCACGACCCGGTGCAAACCACAAAGACCAGCGTGCACGGCGCGATCAATATGCTGGGCCTCGCCAAGCGCGTCGGAGCCCGCATTTTTCAGGCCTCGACTTCAGAGGTCTATGGCGACCCCTCTGTACATCCTCAGCCCGAAAGTTATTGGGGCAATGTCAACCCGATCGGACCTCGCTCCTGCTATGATGAAGGCAAGCGATGCGCCGAAACCCTGTTTTTCGACTATCATCGCCAGCATAGTCTGGAAGTGAAGGTCGTGCGGATCTTCAACACTTATGGGCCGCGGATGCACCCACAGGATGGTCGGGTGGTTTCCAATTTCATCATGCAGGCGCTCAAGGGCGAGCCAATCACGATTTATGGTGACGGCAGCCAGACTCGATCGTTCTGCTATGTTGACGACCTCATCGACGGCTTCGTCCGCTTCATGGCCACGCCTGCCGATTTCACGGGCCCGCTCAATCTCGGCAATCCCACCGAGTTTTCGATGATCGAACTGGCCACACTGGTGATCGAGTTGACCGGCTCCAAATCACAGTTGATCAACCTGCCGCTGCCGCAAGATGATCCCAAGCAACGCCGGCCCGATATCACACTGGCAAGCAACAACCTCGGCGGCTGGAAACCGCGTACGCCCCTTGCCGAAGGACTTGGCAAGACTATCGAATATTTCGACGGCTTGCTCACCACCGGCCGGGCCGCCTGAGATGGCAGAGAGCACCGCTTCACCCTTTTGTGTCATCATTCCTGCGCACAACGAGGAAGCGGTAATCGGCCGATGCCTGGAGGCGCTCTATCGCGATGCACCTTCTGATAAGCTGCCGGAAGTGATCATAGCTGCCAACGGCTGCAATGATCGCACTGTCGAGATCGCTCGCGCAATGGCGCCGGGTGCGACCGTGCTCGATCTGCCGCCCGGCTCAAAAGTGATCGCCATGAACGAGGCGAACAGGATTGCACAGGCGAGCCCGCGTTTCTTTCTCGATGCGGATGTCCAGTGCAGCTATGCTGCGCTTGCGGCCACCGCAGACGAGCTGCAACAACCTGGTGTTATGGCAGCTTCGCCCGCGCTGAGAATGGATCTGTCACGCTGCGATTTTTGGGTGCGTGCCTATTACCGCGTGTGGCTAACCCAGCCCTATGTGACCGATCGTTTGGTCGGCTCCGGGCTTTTTGGCCTCTCTGCCAAAGGGTTGGAGATCATGGGGATTATCCCGCCGACCTTTGCCGATGACACTTGGGTGCGCACCCGCTTCAGCTACGAGGAGCGGCGCAATGTCGCCAAAGATCGCGGGGGTCGACCCGTATTCTTTACCGTCTCTCCCCCACGCACGCTGGGCGATCTCATCAAGATCGAAGCCCGTCGCCGGATTGGCAGCGAGCAGGTGCTGCAGCTATATCCGAGCCCTCATAATACCAAGATCAACAAGCCCGGAGATCTGAAGCAAGCGCTGTCCAGTGGCGCCTCGCCGATCGATGTCGTGATCTATCTCGCGATCAAGGCGTTCGCAGTCGCGCGCTACCGCTGGAACGTCATACGCGGCAGGACCCCGGTATGGGTGCGTGATATCAGTGCACGAAGCACCTGACCGGGCGTCTCTACAGTGCACAAGTGCCATGCCTGAGCCCCATCCCCCTGCGATCGGCTCGCCAGCTTATGGGGCAGCCACGCAAGAAGCGTTTGACGATGCCGCGGCGCGTTTCAGCTACGATGTCTCGATCCTGATTGTTGCCTACAACTCTGCTGCGCTCATTGGACAGTGTATTGAGGCCATTGAAGCTGCCTGCCCTCGTTATCGCTATCAGGTACTCCTTATCGACAACGGTGACGGGTCGACCGAGTCCCTGGTAAGGGCGCACTATCCGGCGGTGCAGATCGTGGAGAGCCGGGGAAACATCGGCTTTGCTGGAGGCAATAACGCTCTGGCCGAGGCTGCATCCGGTCGGTTTCTGCTTCTGCTTAATCCAGACATGGTGGCAGCTGCTGAATCGATTGCCCTGCTGCTGGACGCTGCGAAACGATACCCTCTTGCAGGCGCATGGGGCGCCGTGACTCTCGATGGGAATGGGCAACCGGACAGCGGCAATGATATCGTTCTGCCTTCGATGGGCGAAATGCTGGCAAGTGCTGCAGGCATGAGCAAGCTTGCGCGCGCGCCGGTCCAAGGTCTTGATCGCGACGCGGCGGTTGATGTCTTGTGCGGCGGATTTGTTCTCTTTTCGCGTAGCGTCTGGGATCGGGCCGGGGGCCTTGACGAACGCTACTTTCTCTATTGCGAGGAAGTCGATCTGTTTTACCGACTCGCTCTCATGGGTTACACTTGCTGGCGTATTTCAGCGGCTCGTGGATATCATGACATTGGCCACGGCAATGGCTTGTCGCCAATGCGGCTGCTTTACCGTTCGGCCGGCTCAATGCAGTTTATGCGATTGCACTGGACACGCCCTGCGCAATGGCTCGGCTTCGTGCTCCTCTGGGCGGCGGCCATGTTGCGGTTCTGCGCTGGGCTGGTTCTGGGCCGCACCAGCCAGAGATTTGCGAAGTTGCGCGACGGTTATCGCCTGATGGCGACCAGACCGCATTATTGGGCATTTGGATATGACCCAGAACGAGGACTATTGGCGCGCATGCGATAGCGCCTTGTCGTCCGATTGGCCTGCTTCCGGTTTGGCGGACGCCGGAATGGGACGTTGGCAACCGTCGAAAGCTTGCAAGCGGCCAAGGAAGTGCAGTCGCGACTTCACCCTTGAGGCGGCGTTAACGTGACCAATTACACCAAAATCGCGGCTGCTTCACACGCAGTTAGGAACGGATTGCCGCGCTCTCAACAGACCGTAGAAGCTGCTCTTGTGCGCGCGCGGCTTGGGCCATCTTGCTGAGGTCGAGGGCTCGCGCGGACAAGGTGACGCAAACACCGACCAGGATATAAAACCACGCCTGAACTGAAAGCCAGATCGACACGGAAAACACGCCAAAGGCAAAGACGCTCAGGGAGATAGCAAGGCCGCGCAGCAGCGCACGATCCGCCAAAGGCCCCACGACCGACGCCCGGCTCGCGCTAACGATGGCGAGGAAAACCGCAAAACCGATTATGAATGGGACAACCGCACCATACTGCATCGCCATAAGTAGCCAGTAATGGTCGACAGACGAGAGCATCCACGTAGGCCGCTCCCAGTCTTCGTATCCAATCCCGAACCAGGGATTTTGCTCCACCGACTTGGAGCCGTGCTCCCAGATCGTGAGACGATGCCGCGCGGTGACGGTGTTGAAGGAGGCGTACCGGGCCAGCACGTTGAAAGCACCGTTCTCGCTCCCGAATTCGAGGACGAGGCCGATTACGGTACCAGCGATAAGCGCAACCTTCCATCGCAACTGCTGAACCTTCTCAGTCAGCCAGTTATAAGCGATGAGGACCAAACTGACGACTAGCGCCAGCAAAGCGGCCGAACTGAGTGAAAAAAAGCTGCCGAATGACGCCAGAATACCCGCCCAGCGGGGCCAACCCTTGATACCCGCCAAAGCATAAAGTGGCAGGAAACTCGCAAGAAACAAACCTGCGAGAATGGGATGGGGGAATGGCCCAAAGGCACGCAGCAGGCCGATCCGTTCGACGAACTTCATTCGCCGGGTCTCTCCGAAGATCCCGGAGAAGATCTCGTACACGAAGGCACGGTGCAGAACGGACTCCAGCACCATGATAATGCCAATCAATGCGATCGCCGGCGCCATATAGACGAGGAAAATACGAAAATCGCGCGGTGTCCGAAAGATGATCCGGGCGAAGAAATAGGAAAAGGCGATGTCTACCGTATTTGCGACGGTCGCGGAAATAGCCGCCAGCCCGCCGGTAGTGATGAACATCGCGACACTGATCCACAGCACCCCGAACAGGATGAAAAAATCAGGGAGCAGCAACTTGAAGCGCGTTCTGACGGCGATTGTGAACAGTACCAAAGACGCCGGGAGCAACAGCATCCGATAAGGAGGCAGCATCGCACCTGAAATCTCGAGCCGCATCGGCGTTGGCAAAAGAAGAATGTAGCCAAGCGCGACAGCGAGGTAGACGAGCCCGTCCGACGGCCGCGATGCGCCCGCTGGTGCTGCTCTGGCCGGGCTTGCGGAGAACGCAGCGGGCAAGGATGGTATGCTGGCCATAGGTCATTGCCATAAACGAGTTGAAAGCCACGCAAAAGCACGAATCGGCTATTCGGGCACAGGACGAAAGGCCTGATCCCTGATCGATTCTGTCGGCATGTGTAGAAAACTCTTTCCTACTTTTCACCCATTTGGTTCTATCTCGGACTTGAGACAATGATAAAGGTTCGATCGATGACCAAAGATACTTTTGCCTCCGCAGCCGAAAGTCTGATTTCTCCGGCAGCTCTCGCATTCCAGATCATCCCGGATGACGAGACCGCTTTGCCGACCGCGACGAAGGCACTTTATGTTGGCCGGGGCGGCGATATCACAATCAGAACAATCGGCGGCACGCAGGATGTATTGCTCGCCAATGTGGTTAGCGGAACCGTTCTTGCCATCCGCCTTTCCGCAGTGCGGGCAACCGGCACCACGGCCAGTGATCTTGTGGGCCTGGCCTGATGAGCTGGCACGGCATCGGGCTGATATCGCGCCATTCAAGCCCATTCCTGTACCATGCGTTGTTCGGCGCCCCGCCGCCAACATTGTCGCCATCAGCAATGTGGATCGGACAACCCGGCAGCGGCTTTGCAACCGTGCCGGTCGATCCGACCCGTACCACCGCAAAGCCTGCCGTGCGGTTGCTTGTGCCTCCGTTTCAGCGCTTCACGGACACGCTAGATGTCGGGGTGATCGCGATGGCCAACGAAGAAGGCACGCTCATCAACAATTTCGGGATTGCTGACGTCACGTTCCACTTCGAGGGGAATTCCGTCGCGGTGGACAAGCCAACATGGCACACCATCATGACGCCGCGCGGCCCCCGCACCTATCTTGGCTGGTGGGTCCGGCTGAGGCGTCCGCTGATTACAGTTGGCAATGCCTTGCTTTATGCAACCGCCCGCCCGCGCAATGCGGCGATGCAAAGTCGCGTCGTGGGGCCCTGGACCTTTTCTCTCGTCAACCGGGTCCATGACATCAGCCTGACTGTGACCCCGTCAAAGCCTGCCGTCCCCGGCAAACGCTTTCAAACGCTCGATGCAGCCGTGGCGTTTGCCAAGGCCGACGGTTGGGTGAACCCGCTTATCACCATTACCGAGCCGGGCACTTATTCGATGACCGATGCTCTCCCCGATGCTTACACCCGCGCCGGGTATTGCAACATCACCTCCAATGTTCCGATGTCTGCCGGATTGCCGCAGGTGTGGATCGGCGCCGCGAGCGAGACTGCCGGCGATGTCTCAATGCCTGACCGCCGTTGGAAAATCCGCCTTTTCGGGAACATAGGCCTCGATTTCCGTTTCATGCAGGAGTTTACCCGACGCACGACCGCAGGAACATTCGAGCGGCATTGGTTTGACGGGATCACCATCACCAATACGGCCCCCAGTGGTCGGAACGAGCTGTGGCGCGGGGGGCGGCGGTTCAGTTCGCAGCCTTTGCGCGGAGCATGGTTGACCGAATGCGACATCAGCGAAATTCACGATACCGCAAACTTCTCGGCGCTTATCCGCGGCTGCACCTTCCGCCGCACCGCCAACGACAGCTTGAGCGGCTCTACCTGCATCGTCCAGTCCACTTTCGACGATCACGATAGCGTTTTCTGGAACACCAATACCGCGATGTTCACCGTGCGGTATGACGGAGCGGCTGCGGTGGCGACCTTGTCCCGGCGCGGCGGACGGCTCGGGCAAGCCAATACCGACGGCATCGGCATGTTCCGCGTGAGCCTCGATGGGGTGAATTACGATTTCACCGTGGGCGATGACAGCCCGACCGAGCGCGGCGTTGCGGGCCGCTTTTTCAGCAATGTGGTGACTTGGCTCAACACCATACCCGGTATCACCGCATACTTCACCGGGCCGCAGGACCGCGCAGCATATGCGTCCGGGATTACAGGCGGCGCAGCGGCAGTTGGATGGGGCTTCCCTTCCAACAGCCAGGGACCGCTCAATATCAAGGGCGTGACGCAAACCGTGTTTTCGCAGTTCGACCTGCACTCGGACTGGTATCAGCACAACAGCGGGACGCTGGAGAACGTGGTCATCTGGGGCAATGTCGTAACCAAGTGCCCCGGCCAGATCGTGTTCCTTGCCCCGACTGGTACCAGCGTCATGCGTGATGTCTTTGTGGTGGGCAATTGCTTCGAGCGGCCGACCTTTGGCGCGGGCAATTTCTCGACTATCGGACGGCAGACCAACACCTTGACGGTCAGTCATCTGGTTTTCGCCCACAATTCAATGGCGACGCAATCGCTTCGGCTCTGGGGCAACGCCAACCAACCGCCCGCAAACAGTTACAACCTGATCAAGAACAACGCGCTGGCAGGTATTTTCCGCAGCGTTTCGAACGCATGGCCGAGCCTGACAATTGACGGCAACCATTTGCAGGCTGGCGCGACCGATGTGGCCGGCGCGACCAATACGAGCTTCGGCGGGGCGAACAGCCGGGAGTTCTATGTGAACGTCGACGCAGGCGATTTCAGCCCTGCCGCGCCTCTGCTGAATAACCTCAAGGCACCGGCTATACCCTTCGACCGCAACGGCAAATCGCACGAGCCGAATATGCCGACCGGCGCAGTTGGCTAAGCGCTGGACACAGCCTCATTGTTGCGGGGGGTCAAACAAGCTTGCGACACAGATGGAGTTTCTCGAACGGGTCGAGTTGCCATCTGGTCGCAAGCGCGGTTTCTGCCTCGAAAGGATCAAACAACTCGACCTCAAAACCAGCCGCTGCAAGAACAGCGGGATAGTCCGCTGCCGTGAACAACCGCAAATGATCGTCCTGACCAAGCAACTGGACGCGCTCCTGTGGTGTCGACGACAAGGGCAGCTCGATCGTCTTGTCGAGCTTGAGGGCGATCGGCACCTGCAGGATCGCCACACCCTGGGGTGCCAAGACCCTGAAGATTTCTCCGAGGGCTACGGCAACGTCAGGGACATGCTCCAACACATGATTACAGATCAGCAGGTCAACGCTGTTATCTGGCAAGTGCAATCCTGAAAGGTCAGCTTGTTCGAGATGATCAAGATGACGATAGCGCGACGGATCAAAGTCATAGGCCGTGTAATTGGCCGGGGCGGCATCGCGGATGCGCTTGGTCAGGCCCTTTTCCGGGGCAAAATGAGCGATGCGGGCGGTATCGGGAAACCGGAAGCCGCGGCCGCCCTGCGAGAGCCAGAACCATACAAGCCGTTCACGCGAGCTTGAATGACAGACCGGGCATTTGTCAGCGAACCGCTTCAGCCCTCCGACAACCTGCAGTCGTTCGAGGACTTCAAAGCCATAACCTGCGTCCTGCATCTGGCGGATGGGAGACTCGCAAACCTGACAGCGCTTTGGCCCGAAGTTAATAATCTTGCGGCCATTTTCAATGACAGGATACGGTATGAGACGGCCGATCTTCTTCTTTGCTGACATTGTCGGACCTTGTCTTGAGAGAGGGAATCAAGCCAATGACAGGCAATTACGAGCGGCAACGGACTGTGTTCTCGTTTGCATGCCTTGCTCAAACTGCCTTGACACTACGTGATCTCAGCCAGCGCTTGAAAGACGAAATCGCTGGCTTGGGCTGTTTGCATAGCATTCGGAGGAAGAGCGAGGAACCCCTTCGCGATCGTGCTTACACGTTTGCTCATCAGCCATCCATCGGGCGCAGCGGCACTCCCAAGCTGATCAGCTTGCGAACCACTCGGTAGCGCAAAGTGCGCCGCTGCCCTTGTGAATTGGTATGAATGAACGGCCCATCCGGAACATCCGATCGGCCCAGAAAAGCTCCAAGCTGCGCCCATCCGTCTCCCCGTTCGAGACACATCTCGAGCAGATCATCGGGGCGGCCGGCGAAATACTCGCGCACGGCTGCATTATGGGCTTCGTACACACTGCGATAGCGCGCTTCATGGCCGACAGGGGCAGGCGCATCATCACCGTAGGTAAGTTGCTGGATATGATAGGGGTCCGCCCCGAAATGACCGGCGATCGAGCGATACCAGCGATCCGTATCGCGGGTTGTCAGGATGAATTTGGCGCCCGGAAAAGCCTGATCAAGTTCCCGAAACATCAAGGGCCAGGGCATATCCTCGACCGCGTCGAAATCCTTTGCGATTTCCAGACCGCGCTCGACATAGGTGGCACGCAATTCAGCCAGCGGCACATCGCGTCCAAACACGCCTGTCACAGAATAGCCAAGCTGAATCAAGGCATCGCGAAGGGAGGACGTTCCGGTTTTCTGGAAGCCGATACAAAAGATTTTCATGAATTGCCCTGTTGCTGGAATCGAAGCGGGTTCGGATGGCGTTGCGAGGGAAAGTCACGGATCTGCTGCCGCCCGAAAGCTGTTCTTGTGGCTACCGGGTCGAGCGGTGGGGCGAAGCAATTGCAGCAACATCTTGCCGTATCCCTTCACCGGATTGGGATGAACGGCGGCCGCATTCAGCATCGTCCGCCTATAATCGCCTGGCATTTTCCCCGTTCGGATCAAAGCCGCCTGATCCAGCATGCACGCCGACAAGGCACGCGCAGCCAGCTCGGCATGCACAGGCTTAAGCGAGTTTTCCATGACGCCGCGAAACTGCCGTTCTTTGAGCGCAAGCGCAGTCAACGGGTCCTTGGCGCGCAGCAAGGAGAGCGCGCTCACATCGCCGTCGACGCGGATCGATTCTGCGACGACATCGCCGCGCAACATGAAATCGCCATGATCGGCCAATCGGTGAGCGAATTCCGAATCCTCGTCGACAATGAAGCTGGTGTCGAAACCGCCCAATTTCGCAAACCAATCTCTGCGAAAGGCCGCACCGATGAGGAAGAAGCTGTGCAGGAAATGCCGCAGGGGAAAGCGTGATGTCGCCACCTTTGCGCTCGCCAACTGAAGGCCTATCAGATCAAACCAGAGGCGCGGTTCGCCCGTCCCCAGGAAACGCACGTTCGCAACGTGGGCAACCACATCTTCTCCGGCCGCAGCGAGGTCTTGCCGCAGCAACGCCATGCGCCCTGCACACCAGCGATCATCCGAATCGTTGAACGCCAGCCAGTCGCCGCTTGCCCGCGCGGCGCCGGTGTTGCGCGCTGCCGCCGCTCCGCCATTGGGTTGGCTCACCACAATGATCCGGTTGCCGAACTCTCGCAAAACCACCAGCGTATCATCCGTGCTGCCATCATCGACGACAATCACTTCCTCGGGCGGACTTGCCTGACACAAAACGCTCTCGATCGCCGCCCCGACGATCTGCGCGCGGTTGTAGGTCGGGATGATGACAGAAATGGAGGGGGCTGACATCTAGCTGCCCCCGGGAGGCATCGCGCCGAAGAATTGCTGCCCCAGCGTCGGCGTAATCCAGCGCAGCCGCAGGAGGTTCGCGATCAGACGGCGCGGGTTGCGCAGAACGGCCGGGTTGAGAAAGCCCATTTTCAGAATTCCGGGCGCCTGACTGTGCGATCCGGCGCTGCCGACGCGGTAAGCTGCCCCCGCAAAGGGCAAGGGGGCGAGCGGCGTGCCGCGTCGGGCAAGAGCAGGCTTGATGCGGACGTGGCTGCCGAGCGTCACCTTGATCCAGTCAATATCGGCATCGCCCGATTGCGGCGGCAATCCGTAAAGGTCGCTCCGGATGATCAGACAGGTGCCGCACAGGCTGTCGAACGTCTTGGTAAGCAGAAACCACCGCCCGCCCTCATCCCACAGATAACCCTTGTCGATGAACCAGCCATTGGCGTTGTTGCTCTGCGCAACGTGGCTGACCAGACCGCTGTGCACCAGGTCATCATCATCCACGATCATGAAATAGCGTGCATCGGGTACCGCCAGCATCCCTGCAAGCACGCGGCGGCCCTTGTCATAGCGGAATGCATCGAGCACCGCTTCGCGCGAGCCCTTGTTCAATTCGTGCATGTCGTTGGGCGGGAACGTGACCCGCTCGACCGCGAAGCCCGGAGGCAGATCCGGCAGGTCGGCCCCCTCGTTGGCCACGATCACGCAATTCCAATCGGGGTGATCCTGGTTGGCGATCGACGCGACAGTCTGCTCCAGCCGCGCGCGCAGCGCCGGCCAGTCGCGCGCATTGTCCTGATGGCGCACCGGAATGATGAAGCTGACAAGCGGCATGGCAATCCCCCTATGGCTGCGCCCCGGTCCGCGAACCTATTTTCCCGCGACAGCGCGCGCCCATTCGACCGCCTGATCCAGCGTATCCGGGCGATGGGTCAATCCGGTCCCCTCAGGGTAGAACGTGTCCATCAACCGGCGGATCTTGCCATAGCTGTTGTCGAGCACTGCGTGCGGCCGCCCGATCAGCGTGGCGCAGATGTGGACGTGGAGTCTGTCCGTCACCAGCACGCGCCCGCGCGAAATCTGGTTGATGCCGCGGCCGAACCGCTGTTTTGCGGCAGCATCGAGCAACCGGAACTGCCGGACCTCGCGTGAGGCTAAGCCGGCGCCGATTGCGCCTCCAAGCTTTGCAAGGCGAACCTTGTAGCGACGCTCATTGATCCAGTCCTCGCGAGGAATGTCGGAATGCCGCCAGGCATCCTTGACGGATCTCTCGCGATCATCGCGCAGCATCGCCAAAACCGGCATCTGCGCAGGATTGGCAACCACAGGCCCAATACCAAACGCCATGTCAGGGCAAAGCCGCACCTCGCATTGGAAATGGCGCTCCGCAAAATCCTTGGATTCTTCATCGCGCACAACCAGCACGTAGTTGCGGTGCTTCTCGATCACACGGGCCGTCTGTTCCGCGCGCTCCATCGAATTGAAATGTATGGATTGAGGAAGCTGGATGATGCGGCGCTCCGGGAAGCTCGCGATGACATGGTCCTTGAAATCCTGATTGATACCCCAAAGGTCGCCAAAGCTGCCGCCACCCTGCATCAGGATCGGACCTTCGGGCACAGCAGCCCTCAATGCCGCCTCGTCAAGGTCTGACGTCCTGCACGTGTAGGAGGGCGTCTTGCCGAAGCGGGTCTTGAGCCAGTTGATCTCGCCAAGCCAGATTGCCGAATCGCCGCAGTTGCGAATATCGGGGAAATCCAGCAGCGCCAGCTTCTCATCGGGCGAAATCAGATCCTTGAGGCGATCATGAATGAGATCGGCCATTCGGGTGATGAGACTCAGCCGCTTGTTATCGTCCGGAATATCTTCCGTCATTTGCTGTCCAGAACGCCAAGGAGAGGAAAGTAGGAGGTAAAGCTTTTATCTTATACCCGGGCATAACACCCGGTACCCACGCGCGACCTGCCAGAAAACCCCGGAGGGGGCAACCACTAGTCAAGCCCCATACATGCCCTTCCGGAACCCAGCGCCATAGTGGCAATTGGCCCCATTTCGGGATGCGCCTGCGCGATAACGCTGCGGTCTGCAGAGAAGATGATGTTGCAGCGCAGCAGCAGCCAGTTTATCCGCGCACAACCGCTCTTCGAGAACGGCTCACATCGCTGGCCAATCCCTCGGCCCGCCGGGACACATGATGGCCGACCGCAAGCGCATCGATTTCAAGCAGCAGGGGTTGAAGAAGGCGGCCATCACTGGCTGGCTTTGGAACTTTGTTATCAAGATCACCACCGTCCTTGTGACAGGCCTGGTGTTTCTGATCACCTCGCGGATTCTTGATCCGGTAAGCTTCGGCATCGTGGCCTTCGCCGCGGCCGTGGTGGCCGGGCTTGCTGCGATCATGCCGGTCGGTTTTGCCGAGGCACTGGTCCAGCGGCAGGAACTGGAAGAGCGCCATCTCAACAGTGTGTTCTGGCTTTGCACGATATTTGCCAGCATCACGTATGGCCTGCTCATTCTCGCAGCGCCGCTGGTGGCAGCCTATCAGGACATGCCTCTGCTGGAGCCGATCCTTTATGTGCTCGGCACAAGATTGCTGTTCGAGGCGATCGCGGCCGGACCGAACGCCATCCTGCAACGCCGCATGGAATTTCGTGCGCTTGCCATCCGCACGGTCCTTGCAAACCTGTTGGGAGCCAGCACCTGCCTGCTCCTGATCTATTGGGGCTATCCGGTCTGGGGCCTCGTCATGTCGCAGGCGGTCAGCCCGCTCGTGTCGATGGTGGTGGTGTTGCTGACGACCCGCTGGCGACCGTCCGGCTGGCTGGATCGCGCCTCGATCAAGGAACTTGCCTCGTTCGGGCTAAGCACACTGGGCATCAACGCCTTGAGCCAGGCGAGGATGGAAGAATTGCTGTTCGGGCTTTTGCTGGGGCCGGCAATGCTGGGGCTCTATTTCTTTGCGCGGCGGCTCTACACTGTGCTCTCGGACCTATTTGCGGGGGCTTTCGGGGGCGTGAGCGGGGTCGTTTTCGCCACCCTCCAAAGCGATCCGGAGCGCCGACGTGCCGCCTTTGCCGTTGCAAGCTTCGCGTCGGCCGCGCTTGGCTTTCCCGTCTTTGCGGGTCTTCTGGCGATCGCCCCCACGGCGGTCCCACTGGTGTTCGGTTCTCAATGGGAAGGCGCCATCGTCATGGTGATGGCGCTGAGCGTTACGGGAATCCAGTCATCTCTCGGCATAATTCAAGGCGCGCTTATCCGGTATCTGGGCGAGGCGACGTGGTGGCTCAGGTATCAGATGCGGATGCGCTTGTCGGGCTGGGCGCTCATCGTGTTGCTGGCGCCTTTCGGGGGCACCGTGGTCGTGGTCACAATGGCCGCGCGGGTGATCATGCTGTGGCCGATGTCGGTGCGAAAGACCGCACAGCTGCTGGACATGCCATTCAAGGATTATCTGGCGAGCTTCTCGGCCCCGGGTATTGCGGCGCTTGCCATGATGGGATGGGTGGCCGCACTTTCACAGTTGATGGCGCAATCGGACGGCTGGCTGCTGCTGGCGGTTCAGATCACGTCAGGTGGGGCGATCTATTGCGCGATCCTTGCGGTGCTGGCGCGGAACCGGCTGCGCGAGGCCATGGAATTGTGGCGCAAGCGAAAAGCCGGGTAGCCGCCCGTTGAAGCGGCGCGCCGAGGCGGCCCCGGCCCCTAGAACGGGTGGCAATGCCTCAGGGACTGCTTGATCGGGGCGGCGTCGCGTGATTGGGCCTGCCTGGCCGCGGCGCGTAGATCCTCGATGCTGGAAATAGCATCGGGGTAATCCTGACCCCCGCCATAGACCGAGTAATAGTCACGAAACTTGAAGTTGCCGCCGTCGAGCATGTCGCCGAAGTTGATCCAGCGATTGGGGATGCCGAACGAATCCGCCGCGATCAGCCCGTGCATTGCCGAGGACAGCACCAGTTCGCACTCGGCCAGCTCTGCAACAAAGCTCGCGACCTCCTGCTGGATTTCGATGATCTTGAATTCGGATGAGTTTTCGATCGCCTGCATCACCGGATCATTGCGCTGCTTGTAATGCGCAATAACGCCGATTCTCGCCGAACCTGTGGGCTTTGGCGGATCGAAGTAGTCTGCCACCAGCAAACCCGGATCACCCAGCCCGCCAATCTCGCTGCGCCATTCGGGCGGCAGCAGATCGTGGGTCAATTGACCGCGCACCGCATGGATCTTTCTGGGGCGGAAGCGCAAGGCGCCATGCGGGAACATGAACCCGGCTCCCCAGATCACCTGCACATCATCACGCCAGTCCGACCAGCCCAGCACGCTGCCCACGGTCACATATTCAGGCTCGGGTTGGAAGCTGAGCCGCTGGCGCAGCGAGCGCCGCCCGGCTTCGGTCGTGATGTCGTGCTTCAGCAGGTTCCGGCCACGCCACACGTGCATGAGGTTGATCGGCCGCTTGCCCGAAAGGCGCTCGATAAGGAAAGGCGCCAAGAGATCACCGAAGTTCAGCTTGTTCGCAAACCACTTCGCCAAGATTGTCTGATGCAAGGCTCAATCCTTCGTGAAATCTGTGCGCAGCATGCGACCACAATGCGAGGTTCGCGCTTCGATCACGGCTCGTGGCCGCCCACGGCGGAGGCTTCCAGCAAGTCGCGCAGCTCGCTGATCGGGATGTCCATCCTCCAGCTCAGTTTCTGAAGCGGGATCACGCCCTCACCAAGAGCCTTGCGTGCCTGCTGCAAGTCCTGCCCGCGCTCCAGCGCGAGCCAGGCGAAATGCGGCGGGCCGGCGCTGAATTTGGGCATCCGCTGCCAAACTGCCGCGCAAGCGCGATTGTTTCTGATTGCGAATTCCAGCGCGTCATTGTGCCAGAAATAATCCTTGGTTGCGGCCCTGCCCTGCCAGTGCTGCACCGTCAGTCGATCCCATTCGCTCGCCAGCGGATTGCCGGGGCTTCCCGCGATGAACCAGTTGCCAACCAGGCGCGGCCAGCTGTGGGCAATGATCCGCTTGTCCTCGCCATCCCAGGTGAAGATGAAAAAGCCGGCATGACCGACCACGGGCAGCCACTCGTCAAGCGGGCGCAGGCACCACGTCGTGGCATCGACCCACACCCCGCCGTGCTCTGCCAGCAGGCGCGTGCGCAGGACATCGGCGCGGTGAGCGCTGAGGATCGTATCCGGCAGACTGGGCAAGGACACAGCATCCGCGGCGCTGGCACGATCAAGAATGCGGATATCCCACCCCGGATTACGCGCCTCCCATGTGCGGCGGCATGCCTGCACCAGATCGGGGGCATTGCCGAACCCCTGGTCCCAATAGAGCCACAAGATGCGCGGTATCCGCGAGGGCGCTTGGGGGAGGATCGACTGGTGCGAACGATGCTTGCCCTGCAACCTGCGCATGACCTTTCGGGCAAGGTGCGCGACACGCTTGCGCTCAATATAGGCTTGATGAGTCATCGGCGCCTTGCATCAGCCTTGAGCGCAGCCGGGATGGCAAGACCGCGCCCTTGAGCGGCGGGGCATCCAGGACGACCGACCGCCCCACCCTTTGCCCTGTTCCGCCGCCGCAAAGCGCAGATCTCGCCGTAAGGGTTCATGCACCATCCCGCTGGGTCGGCGCAGATGCCGGGCCAAGCAGTGGCCGCCACCATGCTTCATGGTCGAGATACCACCGCAAGCTCTGACGCAGGCCATTCTCGAAGGATCGCTGGGGCGCATAGTCCAGCTCGCGCCGCGCCTTGGTTTCGTCGATCGCGTAGCGGCGATCATGGCCGGCGCGGTCCGTGACAAAGGTCTTGAGACTGCTCGTCGGCTCGCCGCGCGCGGCGGGTGCATCGGGATAGCGGGCCGCCAGATCATCGATTTCGGCAAAGGCGCGGTCAACCTCGGCGCAGATCGTGTCGATCACGGTCATGTTGGGAAGCTCCGCTCCCCCACCGATATTGTAGGTCTCCCCCGGCTGGCCGCGCACAAGGCAGGCCTCGATGCCGCGGCAGTGATCTTCCACATGGAGCCAGTCGCGCACATTCATGCCGTCGCCATAGATCGGCAGCTTGCGGCCATGGAGCGCGTTGAGCAGAAACAGCGGGATCAGCTTTTCGGGGTATTGATAGGGGCCGTAATTGTTCGAACAATTGCTGGTCGTCACCGTCAGCCCGTAGGTGTGGTGATAGGCGCGCACGAGATGATCGGAAGCGGCCTTGCTCGCCGAATAGGGCGAATTTGGCGCGTAAGGCGTGGTCTCGCTGAATGCCGGGTCTTGAGGCCCCAGCGAACCGAACACCTCGTCGGTCGAAATGTGGTGAAAGCGGTGCGGCCTGCCGCTGCCCGCCAGCCACACAGCGCGCGCAGCCTTGAGCAGGCTGTTGGTGCCAAGGATGTTGGTGTCGATAAAGGCGTCCGGCCCGCTGATCGATCGGTCGACATGGCTTTCGGCGGCAAAGTGCACGATCGTCGCGATCCCGTGCTCGCGCAGCAGGCTTTCGACGAGCGCAGTGTCGCGGATGTCCCCCACCACCAGTTCGGCATGGGGAGCGCCTTCAAGAGTCGAGCGGTTGCCTGCATAAGTGAGGCAATCGAGCACGATCACACGATCGTCGGGGTGATGGGCATTCCAGTAATGCACGAAATTGCCGCCGATGAAGCCGGCCCCGCCGGTTACGAGCAGATTGGCCACGATTACGCCTCACTCTGAATGATAAATGCTGCGCCCATCATGCGGCCCTCACCACGTCAAGCCCGCTCTGTTCGACATGCCTGCGCGCCATAAAGACTGTGTTGGCACTTGGCGAGAGCATCACCAGACGCCCCTTGGAAAACCCATAGGGAAAGAGCTCAAAGCTTGCGAGGAAACGCGTGATTTCCAGATTGGCGCATTCAAGCAGAACCACCGGCTGACTGGCGAGCGTCTCTGCGCCCCCCTTGAGCACATCGAGTTCAGCGCCTTGCACATCGATCTTGATGAAATCGGGCCTCAGGCCAAACGCATCGAGCCGTTCGCGTGGGACTGTGAAACACTGCAAACTCAGCTTCCCCGGATCGAAATTCGCGATGCGGTCAGCGTTGAGCCAGCCGCTCGCCTGTTCGCGGTGGATTGAAGCCAGCCCATCGAACACGAAACCTCTGTAGACCGGCACGTGCAGAGTGGATTCACCGGCCATGTCTGCCAGGGCCAGTTGGTGGATTTCCACCCGGTCATCCCGGGCAAAGCGGCGCTGCAGATATTCTGCGAGCAAGCCGTTGGGTTCGAAACTGACAATCCGGGCATTCGGGCAAAAACGGCGCACGGCGCAGATTGTCTGCCCCCAGTTGGCCCCAATATCGAGCACCAGCCCGGGCTCGGGCAGATGCTTGAGCAGATGCAGCTCGGGCTGGATGTTGAGACCGAACTGGCGGGTGGTGAAGTTGTAGAAACCGAACTTGGCGGTCCTGATCCACGGAGCATACGTCTGCAAGGTGCGCAGCTGCCGTTTAACGGGGCTCTCGGTCTCAGCGGGCACGACCTTAACCGCCTGACACAGCGCGTTCTTGCGCGAGCATGGCTCTGAGATTGGTGCGCCAGTGCACCGGTTCGTCACCAACCGCCTCGCGGGTGCTGCGGCAATCGAGCAAGGAAAATGCGGGGCGGCGCGCCGGTGTCGGATAGTCTGCCGTTGTGATCGGGCGGATCACCGGGATGCGGCTGAGCAGTCCTGCTGCATGGGCTTCTTCGGCGATGGCAACGGCAAAGTCATACCAACTGGCGACCCCGGCGTCCGAATGGTGAAACGTGCCGCAAGCGCCCTTGGCGAGCAGCGCCCAGATGGTGCGGGCAAGGCCGGTGGCCCAGGTTGGCGCACCGATCTGGTCGGTTACCACACCCACGGTTTCGCGCTCGTTCATGAGGCGGATCATGGTGCGCACGAAATTCGCGCCGCCTGCTTCGTAAACCCAGGCGGTCCGGATGAGGATATCGGATGACCGCAGGTGATCTTCGCCGGCTGCCTTGGTGCGGCCATAGGCTGACAACGGATTGCGCGCATCGCCGGGCAGATAGGCACGGCTTGATGTGCCGTCGAAGACGAAATCGGTTGAAACGTGCACCAACCGGCCACCGCTTGCCGCCATCGCCTCGGCCATGACGGCAACCGCATCGGCATTGATTGCCCGCGCGGTTGCCTCGTCGGTCTCGGCCTTGTCGACAGCGGTGTAGGCGGCTGCGTTGAGGATCACATCGGGCGCCTCGCGCTGCAGCAGATCGCGCAGGCTCGCGGCGTTGGTGAGGTCGCATTCGCCCACATCGATCGCGGTGATCGCGGCATCGGATGGGGCGGAGCGCTGCAAAGCGCCGCCCAATTGTCCGCGAGCTCCGGTGATGAGGACTTTCACGCGAACACCTGCACATCCGCCAGAGCCAGCCCGCGAGCGTCCTTGTCCGACAGCTTTGGCGCAAGGCCTTCGAGCGGCCATTCGATGCCGATCGAAGGATCGTCCCACATCAAGGTGTGCTCATGCTGCGGCGCGTAGGGCGCAGTGCATTTGTAGAGGAAATCCGTGTCGTCCTGGAGGGTCAGGAACCCGTGGGCAAAACCTTCGGGCACCCAGAACATGCGCTTGTTGTCCGCGCTCAGTTCCACACCGACCCACTGGCCGAAATGGGGCGAGGATTGTCGCAGGTCGACTGCCACATCAAACACCGCCCCGCGCGTCACGCGCACCAGCTTGCCTTGGGCGCCCGGGTTCTGGAAATGCAGGCCGCGCAGCACCCCCTTTTGCGAGCGCGAATGATTGTCCTGCACAAAGGCGAGATCAAGACCTGCCTCGGCGAAGGCCCCACCATTCCAGCTTTCGAAGAAAAAACCCCGCTCGTCCCCGAATACCCGCGGCTCGATAATCAACGGGCCGGGGATCCCGGTCTCGATCAGCTTCATGAGAAAACCGTGGTTTCTAGCAATTTGAGGAGATATTCGCCGTAACCGGACTTGCGCAGCGGCTCGGCTATGGCCCGCAGCCTGGCATCATCGATAAACCCCTGACGCCATGCAATCTCTTCGGGACAGGCAATCTTCAAGCCTTGCCGCTCCTCGGTGATCCGCACATAGGTTGCCGCATCGAGCAGCGAGGCATGCGTGCCGGTATCGAGCCAGGCAAAGCCACGGCCCATGATTTCCACCGCCATCGCGCCTTCATCAAGATAGGAGCGGTTGAGATCGGTGATCTCCAACTCGCCGCGCGGGGAAGGCTTGAGGTCGCGCGCCCGGTCCACCACGGTGTCGTCGTAGAAATACAGCCCTGTCACAGCATAATTGGACTTGGGCTGTGACGGCTTTTCCTCGATCGAGATCGCCTTGCCGCCGGCATCGAATTCGACGACGCCGAAGGCTTGCGGATCATTCACCCGATAGGCGAACACGCTGGCGCCCGACGCGCGTTCGTTGGCAGCCCGGAGCAGCGGCGGCAAGCCGTGGCCGTAGAAGATGTTGTCGCCAAGGATCAGCGCGCTCGGCCCGCCGCGCACGAAGTCGGCGCCGATGTGAAACGCTTGCGCAAGCCCCTCGGGCCGGGGCTGCACCGCGTAGGTCAGGGTTACGCCGAAATCCCCGCCATCGCCCAGCACTCGGCGAAACTGCTCAGAATCCTCCGGCGTCGTAATGATCAGGATGTCGCGGATGCCCGCCAGCATGAGCGTGCTGAGCGGATAATAGATCATCGGCTTATCGAAAATCGGCATCAATTGCTTGGAGACGCCGCGGGTTAGCGGATAAAGCCTGGTCCCGGAGCCGCCAGCGAGAATGATACCCTTGCGGCCAGGGCTACGGTTCGGTTTTTCCACTCGGATGCTCGCTCTCGTCAGATCACGTCACGGCCCCATGTCGCATCGCAGCATAAAATGGCAGCGTCAACTCTTGATGCGTGCCGCTTGCGCCAGCGGCCAGCGCGATCGTTTGAGGGCTCGCTGTGCCCTTTAATGCCCTAGTCAAGCAGCTGCATTTGGTTCAATGCGTCGGGATCGATGGGGCAGTTTTGCCGAACATGCTATGGGTATTGAAAGCGAGTGTACGGCAGGGATGGTGAGTGCGTTGTGGCAGGGGACGAGTTAGGCGTTGTGCTGGATCGCTTTCTGGCCGCCTGTGTGCAGGCCAGCCTTGCCAAAGCCCCCATGCCTTCATGGCCTTACCAAATAAATGCCGATCCACAGCCTGTCACTTCGCCTGAGTATCCAGCTGATAATCTGACTGAGCTTTCCTTCACGGAAAGCCTCATCTTGCGCGCCGAGTTCCACGGTGTCGCCGGTTTGATATGCCAGTCCAGTCCGCAATTTCCCGGCTGGCCCGATGGCGCGTGCGAGGCCATCGCGGCGCTGGCACGGCGCACCGCGCTGGAAGAAGCGCTGGTCCGCCCGGCCATCGCCGCCGTCATAGAAAACCTCGCCAGGATGGGCATCGCCAGCGTGTTGATGAAAGGCGGTGCGTTGGCCTATCTTAACTACGATCCGCCCTTTACCCGGCCGCGGGGCGATACTGATCTGTTGGTCCGTGAAAGTGATCTTGCCGCCACCCGGAAAGTGATCGCCAAGCTTGGCTGGCGCCTGCCGAATAATCCGCTGGGCATTTATTTTCAGGAGATGTGGCACCTCGATTGTGGCGCGGGAGTGACCCACACGCTGGATTTGCACTGGCGCACCACGGATCGACCGGTGCTCCAGCAAGTACTGCGCGACGATGATTTCTGGGCGAACACTCAGACCATCAAGAAGCTGTCTCCCAATGCCGCAGCGCCCGACCCGATCAGCTTGCTGGTGCATGGTGCAGTCAACCAATTGTGGCACGAATTGCGGGGCTTCCATATTCAGGACGAGCGCGTGATCGGGCGGCGCCGCCTGATCTGGGCCGTTGATTACTTCCAAATTACACGTGATTTCCGGGCGGCCGACTGGAATGCCTTGATAGCGACCTGCGCCCATCTGGGGGCAGGTGCGGTGGTGCACCGGGCGCTGTCCGGGGCAATAGCGGATATCGGCCTCGCCGTTCCGCAGCCGGTGCTGGCAGCCCTTGCGGCACAAAACCCTGATTGTCCGATCCTTAATTACATCGCAAATACCAGCTCGGCGGGCAATTTTGGCGATGATTTGCGCGCAGCAAGCAGTTTGGGCATGCGACTGCACATGATCGCAACAGTGGCGATTGCCCCGCGCAGTCATCTGCTCGCCAAATATCCTGAAGCACACCACTGGCCGACCGCTGCGCTGCAGCTGCGGCGTTACTGGCAGGCTGTGAAAGGCCTGTTCGGCGCTGGTAGCGGCCAGTCGGACGATACCGCGCGGTGAATATCCGCTTTCTCGCCGAGCGCGCGCGGCCGCACCGCCGCGATCTCGTTACCATTGCGGGGCTATCCATATTAAGCGCATTGGCGACGCTGACGATCCCGTGGCTGGCCGGGCAGTTCCTCGCCGGGGTGATCAGCGGCGTAGCGGTTGAACTGGGTCTGGTGCTGGCGCTGCTGTTGGCGGCGCTGGTGTGGATGACCGGGGTCAACATCGCCGTCGCGATCCTCTCTCAAGCCGCGTCGGGTCGCATCCTGGCCGGGCTGCGCGCCGAAACCTATGCCCGCATTCAGGCGATGCCCATGTCGTTTCATGATCGGAGCAAAAGCGGCGACCTGCTTTCGCTGATGACTTATGAGGTCGGCAATCTGAGCGGTTTTCTCACCGCCACCCTTGCCAAGCTGCCAGCCATGATGCTGACCGCAGGGGGCGCCGCGGCGCTGTTGTTTCTGATCGATCCGGTGATGGCGGTGGTGGTGCCAGTGCTGGTGCCGGTATTCTATCTGGTGATGAAGCTGATCGGCCGCAGATTGCGCGCCCTGTCGCACAAGGTGCGCAAGGCCGAATCCGAATTGGTGTGGACGGCATCGAGCGATCTGGACATGCTGCCTGCCATCAAGGCTTTCGCCACCGAACAGCACCACCGCACCCATTACGACAGCGTGATCGAGAAATCGCGCCGCCTCAGCCTCAAGCAGACGCGCACGATGGCTTCTGTCGGCCCGATTGTTTCGCTGGTGGCTGCGCTGGCTGCGATCGCGCTGCTGGTGCTGGGCAGTGGTCAGGTGGCGAGCGGCGCGCGCAGTCCGGGCGAGTTGTTTGCCTTCCTGTTCTACGCAGCCTTGCTGACCCGCCCGGTCGAATCGCTCGCCAATATCTATGGGCAGTGGCAGATCGCCAAAGGAACGCTGGGGCGGATCGAGGCGGTCTTCACCAAGGCGGTCGAGCCGGGATACAGTGCGACAGGGCGGCTGAATCGCGCCATCGGCGCGATTGATTTTGCAGAGATTGAGTTCGCCTATCCCGGCCGTGAGGGGGTGCTCAAGGGGTTCAACCTCGCGATTTCGCCCGGCGAGATCATTGCGCTCACCGGCGAGAACGGCATTGGCAAGTCCACGCTGGTGGGGCTGTTGCTGCGGTTTTACGATCCGCAAGCGGGCACCATCACACTTGATGGGACGAATATCGCCACCATTCAGGTGCAGGACTTGCGGCGGCAGTTCGGCTACGTCCCGCAGCGTGCGCTGCTGTTCAACGGATCCATTGCCGAAAACATCGCATTCGGCCTCCCCAATCCCGAGCCGGACGCGATCGAGCGGGCTGCCCGCATGGCGCAGGCCTGGGACTTCATCCAGCATCTGCCGCGCGGGCTTCATACCGAGATCGGCGATAGCGGCATTCGCCTGTCAGGCGGGCAGCGCCAGCGCATCGCTCTGGCGCGCGCGCTGCTGCGCGATCCGCCGATCTATATCTTCGATGAAGCCACCAGCATGTATGACCTTGAAGGCGAGGCGGCATTTGTCGAGGCCTGCGTGCAAAGCCTGAAGGATCGCACTGTCATCATCATCACCCACCGCCCCGCCAGTCTGGCGCTGGCTGACCGGATCGTGCACATGACCCGCACCGGACCGGTCATCAGCGGACCGGTGAATGGGGGAGGAGCCGGCAGGCAATGAGCGGGATTTGCGGCGCTCTGCTGCTCGACGGGGGGCCTGCGGATGAAATGGGCTTGGGCAGCGTTCTCAGCGCGCTGCACCGGCGCGGACCGGATCGCAGCGGGCTCGCCAGCGATGGGCCAGCAGCGCTTGGCCATGCGCTCAACGCTACCACCCCGGAATCGCTTAGCGAAGCCATGCCGCTCCGCCATAGCGGCACCGGCTGCCTGATCACGGCCGATGTTCGGCTCGACAACCGCGCCGATCTGCTCGGCAGGCTTGGGCTTGATCCAACGGGCCGCGTGATCGGTGACGGGGAGATAATCCTCTGCGCCTATCTCCGATGGGGCACCGATTGCGTCAGGCACCTTGCGGGCGATTTTGCCTTCGCGATCTGGGACCCGCGCGAAAACCGGCTGTTCGCTGCGCGCGACAAGGTGGGGATGCGCCAGTTCATCTATCACCACCAGCCGGGCAAGCTGTTCGCCTGTGCCACCGATGCAGAGCCGCTGCTGCGCTTTCCCGGGGTCAAGACACGCATCAATGAAGGACGCATCGCCGACCTTATCGAAGGCTTAGAAGCGGTCGACGAAACTTCGACGTTTTTCGTGGACGTGCTTCGCCTGCCGCCTGCTCACGCGCTGATCGTGGATGAGGGGCAGCTGCGGACATGGCGCTACTGGCAACTTGAGCCGACGGGGCTGATCGAGCGGGCCAATGATGCCGCTTACGAAGAAGCCTTCCTCGAGGTGTTCACCGAGGCCGTTCGGGTGCGGCTGCGCTCCCCGGACGGCGTGCTGGGCTCGATGCTGTCGGGCGGGATGGATTCCGGATCGGTCGTGGCTGTCGCTTCCCGATTGCTGCAACAGTCAGGGGCGCCCCTCCTGCAGACTGTCAGCGCGATCGACACAGATCCTGATTGCCTCGAAACGAAGGCGATTCGCGCCTCGCTCACGATGGCGCACCTCGATCCGCAGCTCGTCTCCCCCGACATGCCCGATTCGCACCGCGAAGCGCTGGTCGAAGCGGTCCGCAACTGCCCGCAGCCGTTCGATGGGCACATGGCGATGGTTTGCGCGATCTACCTGCAAGCCAAGCGCCGCGGTCTCAAAATCATGCTGGACGGCCTTGCCGGAGATACGACATTGGGCAGCGGGGATGTCGTGAATTGGCACATAGAGAACGGCCGGTTGCTGGCCGCCTGGCGCGAAGCACGCGGTGATGAAGCCTATTGGGGCAGCTGGTATCCGGCGCACCGGCAGTTCTCGACCCGTGTCCGCCAGTACTATGCGCCCACAGGGCTGCGCAATTTGTGGCGCAGGATCAAGGACGCTGCGAAGGTGACCCCCGGGGATGAGCCGCGACTGCTCAACCAAGCCTTTGCGTCGAAAATCGATTTCAAAGGCAAGTTGCAGGAGTATCGGGCCAGAAACAGTCTCGGGAAAAGCAGCAGTGCAGAAACGCGCGCGCGCAGAATGCTTCATCCGACGATCATAGTCGGACGTGAGAGATATGACCGGGTTGCCGGAAGCTTCGCTATCGAGCAGCGCGATCCGTTCTTCGATCCCAAACTGTTCGAATTCTGCCTGACGCTTCCGGTGGATCAGCTGAAGTCAGGCGGCTGGCCCAAGATTATTTTGCGGCGCAGCATGGCGGGTTATCTGCCTGACGAAGTTCGCTGGCGCACCGGGCGTACCCATGTCGGCCCCAAATATATTCTGCTCGGCAATGAGCCGAAAACGCATGAAGATCGAAAGATGTTGCAAAGCATGTTCGAACCCTACGTTCGCGCTGACAAGTTAGCCAACTGGCTGGTCGACGAGAGTCAGGATTCCGCACTTGCACAGGTAAGTGAGTTACGGTATCTCGCTTACTGGATGGCCCGTACCGAGCGCCTTTTGGCGTGATCAGGAGGAACTGCAGTGACAAATCTCGCCCAGCTCAAGAGCACCTACAACCGGCCCTCGCTGGCAGTTTACGGCTCGTTCTCGCAGTTGACCGCAAGCGGTTCGGCTGGCAACCCTGAGGCGACAAACCCCCAGGGCAACCCGGCTCCGCCGAGCCAGCCCACTCTGAGGGCGTAATCCGCTCGAGCGGAATGGGCCCCCTGAATAGCAATAGCCGTATCCGTGTAAACTGATGCAGGCTTTTGCAATTTGGGGCCAGCTCCCTTCACTGGGTGGCTGGACACTTCCGCGTATTGAGGCAGGCGGATCGCAAGATAGCGGTCAGCTTTTTCAGGATTGTCTGTCCGACATGGATTATGCGGCCCTCTTCATCGAGGGCCGTTTCCATTTGTCGTTCGGAAATCTTGTTCGCTTCGAAGTGTGTTTCGAGACGAAGCGAATCGAACTTGGCCCAGGTGCTCAGCTGCAGGACCCTGCCACGCTCCTTCACCTTCTCTATGATCACGTGATCCCGCGCGTGATCGCGGCTACCGGCATGCTTGTTCTGCATGGCAGCGCGGTTGAAATCGGCGGCCGGATCGCGATCTTCATCGGCGAAACCGGTGCCGGCAAATCCACACTTTCCGCCAGTCTCCACGCCAAGGGCCACCGCCTGCTTGGGGATGATGCCGTGGTCGTGACGCAAAAGGCCGGGCAATATCTTGGTGAAGCGGTGTATCCGAGCCTGCGCCTTTACCCCGAGGCGATCGCCGAGATCCTGGGCGAAGGGCTCGCCACCGCGCCCATGGCGCATTATTCCGAGAAGCGTCACGTGCTTGGCTTTGCCGCTGACGTCGCGCAGCCCGGCCCGCTCCCGATCGGCCATATCTTCATGCTCACCAACGCGGCGTCGGCGCCGCAGCTCGCAGCGATCTCTCCGCGGGAAGCTTGCATGGCGATGATCCAGCAAAGCTTCGCGCTTGATCCCAACGATATCGGCGCAGCGGCCGAGCGAATGCAGCAGGCCGTGGCTCTGGCGTCAGCCATTCCAGCCTCAAGGCTCAGCTATATGCGTGATTTCAACCAGTTGCCGAACGTTCATCGCCTGATCGAACAGCGCATGGCAGACCCCGCTCCGGCTCCCCGGCCAGACGCCTGATCCGGCCAGCTAACCGTGTTAGCCTTCACCAGCACGATCACATCGCCCAAAGCGCCCACGATGGCCGAGGACAGGCGCATGCCAAGGAGTAACCTTGGTAGGACCCGCAATCGGGATTGTCTTGTTCTGGGCCATGGATCACGGAGCAATCGCATTGCAGCCGATGGCGCTTCATCCAACGAGGCTAACGTCGTAAACGCGCCCCATGGCGCTATCGGTTTGCTGTATTGCCACGACCGCCGCGATGCTGTCTGCGTAAGCTGCGCGTGGCAAACCAAATGGAGCACAAGGCTTGACGATCACTCTCAACGACTCATGGCGAATAAGCGATCAGGCCATTGCCAATATGGTCGGCGACGACACCGTGATTCTCCATCTCGGGAATGGCACTTACTATGGGCTGGACCCGATCGGTGCCCGCCTGTGGCGTGCGCTTGCCGAGGGCCGATCCGCATCGGCGGTGGTTGATGAGATCGTCGAAACCTATGATGTCGATCGCGCGACTGCGGAGCAGGACCTGTTGGCGCTGATCCAATCGCTGGTCGAGAACGAACTTGCGCTGCCGGCCTGACAAGGCTGAACGCAGCGCCTCGGTTTCATAGCTCCTGCGTGCCATGCCGCATCCCTATCCGCTTGTCCCGCGTTACATGTTTGCCCTTTCCGCGGCAGGTTATCTCGCCGGTGCACGCGCCCGGCTTCACCGCACCTCGCCTGAGGACGTGATTGCCCTCAACACAGCTGCCCGGGCATCGTCAGCCTCCGGGCAGCACGCCGGGCAAGCAACCGATCCAGCGGACCTGAGCGCCAGAGTGGCGTTCTTCATCCCGCGCATGGCGCTGCGCGTGCCGTGGCGCGCCGATTGTCTGGTGCAAGCGCTGGCGGGGCAAAGCTGGCTCAAGGCAAACGGGGTGGTGAGCGAGATTGCCATTGGCACCGCCAAGACACCCGATGGAGAATTCAAGGCCCATGCGTGGCTGATGTGCGATGGTCACATCCTTCTGGGCGGTGATGTTGCGCAATATAGCCCGCTCCTGAGGCCGCAGCCCGAAGCCTAGGTCAGCCGGGTCGAGAAAAGGGCCCCGCAATGAACCCTGCCGCCGATCCCCCAAGCGCCCACCCGGCGGACTGAGAGTCGCGCAATTGGAATGCAGCGATCACCGACTTGGGACCGCTCGCGGTCCCGAGTTCCCGTTTTTCAATCAGCATTTCCGGTGGTATCACATTCCGGCGGAGCTCGTCTCGATGGCGGGAAACGGCTCCGCTACCGAGATCACAGTGCGACAGCGGCGCTGAACCGTGAAGAAAATGCGCCGAGATATAGGGCGAATGACGCAGTCGCTTAACTTCTTTGCCTTAAGCATATTGCCATCGTTGCTGCATTGCGATATCCGGGATTCGAAGACCAATTCGACAAGAGGGCCTTAGACATGATGAAGACCGCCTCGCGCATGATGCTCGCCGCTGCTACTGCGAGCCTTGCGATCGCACCGATCGCCGCCCAGGCTGGTACCCGTGCTGGGGACCGCACCGCCGTTTATGCGCCCTCGTCGGCTCCCGGCGTTGGCCGTGCTGCCAAGGGCGAATCGATCAGCAAGACTGCAAGCCTGCTGCTCGCTCTGCTCGCCGCCGGTGGTATCGTTGCTGGTATCATCGTTGCCGCCGACACCGAATCGAGTGACGATCAGTCGCCGGGCACCTGACCGATATCGGCCGCAGGGCCTCAGACAAGTCTGAAAAGCGCGAGCGCTCGGTGATCAGTCTCCGGGCGCTTCGTGTTTCTGGAAACGGTTCAGCTGCAGACCCGAAATGATGTCCGCCTCTCTGGTTTTCGACAAGAAGCCTTCGGGCCGCTTGGGTCTATCCTTGCTGATCGTCGTTCTCGGAACGGCGTTTGCCATCGGCGGCGGAGGTAGCCGCTTTGCCTTGGCGAACCTCGCCATCCAGCTTTCCGCATTCGTTGCTCTGGCGGCAAGCTACGATAGCGCCCTTCGGTTCTGGAGGGAATCTTCGGCCTGGCTGCGCGCTGCAGTCATCGCCTCGCTGGCGCTGCCGTTAATCCAGATCATCCCCCTGCCGGAAGCCGTATGGACGGCGTTGCCTAGCCGTGATCTCGTGGCGCAAAGCCTCGAAATGACGGGCCAGCCGGGTGGCTGGATGCCGCTGAGCCTCGATCCGTACCGGACACTGCTTGCCTTTTCGGCACTGGTCACTCCGCTGGCTGTGCTGGTGAGCGGCTGGGCCCTCTCCCGCCACCAGTTGCTGACGCTCGGATGGGTGATCGTGGGCCTCGGTGCCGCTACCGTATTGCTGGGCCTTGCGCAGCTTGGCGCGCCTGATGCCGGCGCCACTGTGTTCGGGTCGCGGTGGCGAGGAAACGTGCTGCTCGGGACCTTCGCCAACCGCAATACCACCGGGCTGTTTCTGACCTTCGCGCTTGGCTTGGCAGCACTTCTTCCAGCGCCGCGGCCTCATCCGGCGGTGCTGCCGATCCGACTTTCCTTGTGCATTCTGCTGGTGGTTGCAGTGTTGCTGACCCAATCGCGAACCGCGCTGGTGCTGACCGCAATCCCTTTGTCGCTCGGCGCACTCAAGGAATTCTCGGCGATCCGCAAGCAGCGCAGCGCAAGTCGAGGAAGCGTGGCGATCGCACTTGGGGCGGCAACCCTGGTCATCATTGGCACCGGCGCGCTGCTGGTCACCGCTCCGGGGCGTGTCAGCGATGTACTTGAGCGTTTCGAGGCCAAGGATGATCCACGGCGTTTCATCTGGGACGATGCAACCTACACGGCCGGGCGATATTGGCCGATAGGGACGGGACAAGGAACCTTTGACGAGGTGTTCCAGGTTGATGAATCGCTCGAAAACCTCACGCAGCGTCGGGCTGGAAGGGCGCATAACGACTACATCGAGCTTGCAATCGAATCCGGAATGGCCGGATTGGTTCTCGCTGCTGCCTGGCTGCTGCTTGTTGGCTGGATGAGCTGGCGCGCCCGGCTTTCATCGCTCCGCTGGACGGCTTGGGGGGCGAGCGGTTTCTTGCTCTGCATCGCGCTGCAATCGATCACCGATTATCCCTTGCGCAATCAAACCATCCTCGCCTTTGGCGGGTTTGCCTTGCTGCTGCTCGCCCGCATCGCAACCGATGCTGGCATCGAAAAATCGCGAGCGCTGCAATGATCGGCCGGGCTATCTGGTTCGGGACGCTCGCCGTCCTGGCAGTCGTCACCACTTTTCTGCAGATCGACAAGCAGTCGGAAGAAACGCCAGCGCTTGCAGTTGCGGTTCCTTCGCCGCTGCGAAACTTTGCGCAGACGCAGATCACTCGGACCGCGCTGGACGCGGACGATGGCGCGGCCGCGCTCGCCGAAGCCGAGCGGCTGGTACGGCGCAGACCCATCCCTGCCGAGTATCTCAGCCTTCTTGCCATCGCTCAGGCCCGGGCAGGTCAGGCCGAACAGGCGTCCTTGACGATCCAGTATGCCGCACAGCGCGGCTGGCGCGAGCCATTGGCGCAGGAAGCGAAGCTCAGGATGGCCATCTCCGCCGGCGACAAGCCTGAGGCGGTCCGCCGCTACGCCGCGCTGTTTTTGCGCAAGAACACACCCGACGACTTGCTGATCGAGCTCGGTCCTCAGGTTTTGAGCGCGTCAGATACAGCAGAATTGGAGCCCATGATCGCCATCGTGACCGGGGGACAGCGTTGGCACGACCACTTCTTGCGACGCGGCCAAAAGGTAATGCCGCCTGATGCCTTCGCTCAGATCACCATCGCCAGCATGTCACGCGGGGCCGCGTTCAACTGCAAGAACCTCGCCCAGGCGGTCAAGGTACTGAGCCGCAGAGACGCGGTCAGCGCTGACAAGTTAAAGACCTTTGCCGCGAGCAATTGTCCCTAAGCGCGGCTCAAAGCGTGCGGATGATCCCGGAAAAGTCCGTCGCGGCGTGCTCTTTGGCAAACTCTTCGTAGATAGCGCGGGCATGTTCGCCGAGCGCGACCTTGGCGCCTGCACCGCCCGCCGCTTCCATCGCCAGCTTCAGGTCTTTGAGCATCAGTCCTGCGGCAAACCCGCCCTGATAGCCATTGTCCGCAGGGGTGACTGGGCCAACGCCCGGGACAGGGCAATAGGACGTCATCGACCAGCATTGTCCGGACGAGACGCTGGAGATGTCGTAGAAGGTCTGCGGATCGAGCCCCAGCTTCTGCGCCATCGCGAAGGCCTCGCAGGTGCCGATCATGTGGATCGCGAGCAGCATGTTGTTGCAGATCTTGGCCGCCTGACCCGTGCCGGGACCGCCAGCATGGATCACGGCCTTGCCCATCGCGGCAAGGATCGGTTGGGCGCGGGCGAAAGCCTCGTCCGAACCGCCGACCATGAAGGTGAGCGTGCCGCCCGCCGCCGCGGCGATCCCGCCCGAGACCGGCGCATCGACCATCTGGTAGCCATGCGCCTCGGTCACTTCGATCACGTCGCGGGCGGTGGCGACGTCGATGGTCGAACAGTCCAGCAGGATCGCGCCTTCGGGCGCGTAGCCGATCACGTCGTCCCAGTAGACCTGCTTCACGATGGCACCGTTGGGCAGCATCGAGACGACCGCCTCGGCCCCTTGGCAGGCTTCCTTCGCGGTGGAAAAGGTGTTGCAGCCAGCCTCGCGCGCCGCCGCGAGCGCGGCTTCGCTGAGGTCGAAGGCGCGCACGTCGTGGCCCGCTTTCACGAGATTGGCGGCCATCCCGCCGCCCATGTTGCCGAGGCCGATAAAGGCGATTCTCATGGCTACTCCCTCCCCTTGTAGCGGGCTTACCGCCCCTTCCACTGCCCTTCACGCTTCTCGATGAAGGCGGCCATGCCTTCGGCCTTGTCCTCGGATGCGGTCAGGATCTGGAAGATCCGGCGCTCGACGATCAAACCCTGATCAAGGGTCATCTCGAAGGCCGAGTTGACCATCTCCTTGTTGGCGATGGTCGCCATCGGCGGCATCGCGGCGATGGTCGCGGCAATCTTGAGCGTCTCGGCGATCAGCTCCTCATGTGGCACGACGCGGGCCACCAGATTGCTGCGCTCGGCTTCCTCGGCGTTCATCATCCGGCCCGTCAGGCACATTTCCATCGACTTCGACTTGCCGATCGCGCGCGTCAGCCGCTGCGAGCCGCCCATGCCGGGGGCGACCCCGAGCTTGATTTCGGGCTGGCCGAACTTCGCCTTGTCCGAGGCGACAATGAAATCCGCCATCATCGCAAGCTCGCACCCGCCGCCCAGCGCGAAACCGTTGACCGCCGCGATCCACGGCTTTCTCGTCTTCTTGACGATCTCGCTCGTCCAGGGACTGAAGAAATCATCGAGGAAGAAGTCGGCGGCAGGCTTGTCGCTCATTTCCTTGATGTCGGCGCCTGCCGCGAAGGCCTTGTCACCGCTTCCGGTCAGCACCGCGCAGAGCTGGCTGGCGTCGGCCTGGTATGCGGCGAAAGCTGCGATCAGGTCGCTAAGCACCTGCGAGTTCAAAGCGTTCAGCGCCTGCGGCCGGTTGATCGTGATAAGCGTGACACCCTTCGTGCCGCGGGCATCGGTTTCGACGAGTATGGTTTCGTAGGTCATTCGATTCTCCATGCCTCGTCATTGCGAGAAGCGTCCGCGACGCGGCAATCCGGAACCGTTTCGCGCATGGCGCTGGATTGCTTGGCTTCGCCTGCAATGACGATTGTTCAATTTGCGAGCGGCACCCACTCCTCGCCCACAGGCAAAGGCGCGAAGATGGCGTCGAGCAAGTCCTCGCCGACCTCTTCGGGAGTGGCCGGGTTCCACTTGGGATCGTTGGTCTTGTCGACAATTACAGCACGCACCCCCTCGGCGAAATCGGGGCGGGTCAGGACGCGAGACGCGATGCGGTATTCCATGCGCATGTTGTCAGCGAAGTCGGTGAGGGCTGCGCTCTCCGCCAACTGCCGGAGCGCGACCTTGCAGGTCTGCGGGCTCTTGGTTCCGAGCGTGTCGCGCTCCTTCATCGCCCAGTCGTCGCCCGCGTCCGCGGCGGCTTCGAGGCTGGCGAGGATATCCTCGTAATGGTCAGAGGCGAAATGCTTGGCGATCTTGTCGGCATTGGCCTCGATCCGCGCCTTGGGCGGGGTGCCGACCGGCTCGCTCAGCACGCCTGCGATCCGGTCCGGGTGATCGTGGATGCGCGCCTTCAGACCTTCAAGCATCTCGTGCGGCACGTAATGCGTGGCAAGGCCCGTCCATAGGCATTCCGCCCCATCGAGCCGTGCACCCGTCAACGCGAGGAATTGCCCGAGCCGCTGGCCAAGGCGCGAAAGATACCAGCCGCCGCCGACATCGGGAAACAGGCCGATCCCGGTCTCCGGCATGGCGAAACGGGTGTTCTCGGTCGCCACCCGGTACTTCGCGGGCTGGGAGATGCCCACGCCGCCGCCCATCGTGATGCCGTCCATGAAGGCGACGATGGGCTTTGCGTAAGTGAACATCTGATGGTTGAGCTGATATTCGTCGTGGAAGAACTTCCGCCCGCTCGCCCCGCCGTCGTTCAGCGCCGAATCGCGCAGGAAGGCGATGTCGCCGCCGGCGCAGAACCCGCGACCCTCGGCGTGATCGAGGATCACCGCCTTGATGCTGTCATCGGCCGCCCACTGGGTCAGCGCCGCGCTCATCGCGCGGCACATCGGTAAAGTCAGCGCGTGCAAGGCCTTGGGCCGGTTCAGGCTGATATGGCCGATAGGGCCATTCGTGCGGATCAGAACGTCGTCAGTCATTGCGCCCCATGTCTTTCGGTTCGATCAGGTCCCAGCGGTTCCCGAAAGGGTCACTGAACACCGCTACGGTGCCATAGCGTTCGTGGCGCGGCTGTTCATCGAAATTCACTCCCGCTTCGACGAGGCGTGCATGGGCCCCTGCGAAATCGTCAGTGTGCACGAAAAAGCCCACGCGCCCGCCGGCCTGGTTGCCGATTGCCGCACTCTGGGCAGCATTGGCTGCCTTGGCGATCAGCAGATGGCCACCATCCGGCCCGCCTGCCACTACCCAGCGCTTGCCACCGCCCATATCGGTGTCCTCGATGAGGTCGAGCCCGAGCGCATCGACACAGAAGGCGATTCCTGCATCATATTCGGGCACCACCAGTGTCGTCAGGGCGAGCGAGACGCGCGTCACTGGCGCAGCAGGTCCCGGCCCACCACCATGCGCATGATCTGGTTGGTGCCTTCGAGGATCGAGTGCACTCTGAGATCGCGCCAGAAGCGTTCGATGGGATAATCCTGCAGATAACCATAGCCGCCGAACAGCTGGAGCGCATCGTTGACGATCTTCGATCCGCTGTCGGTCGCCAGCCGCTTCGCCATGGCGGAGAAGCGGGTCTTGTCGGGCGCGTTGTCGGTGACCTTGGCGGCAGCGAGGTAGAGCAGCGCGCGGGCCGCCTCGAGGTCGGTCGCCATGTCGGCGAGCATGAACTGGGTGTTCTGGAAATCGGCCACTGCCTGGCCGAACTGCTTGCGGTCCTTGGTGTACTTGATCGCCTCGTCGAGGCACCGCTGCGCCCCGCCGAGCGAGCAGGCGCCGATGTTGAGCCGCCCGCCATCCAGCCCCATCATCGCGATGCGGAAGCCCTCGCCCTCGGCGCCGACGAGGTTCTCGACCGGCACCCGCACATCCTCAAGGATCAGCTGCGCGGTCGGCTGGGAATGCCAGCCGAGCTTCTTCTCGTTCGCCCCGAAGCTGACGCCGGGCATGTCCTTTTCGATCACGATGCAGGATATGCCCTTGGGTCCATCCTCGCCGGTGCGGACCATGGCGACATAGACCTCATTCGCGCCCGCGCCCGAGATGAACTGCTTGGTACCGTTGAGCACGTAATAATCGCCGTCTCGCCGGGCAGTGGTCTTGAGCGCCGAGGCATCGGAGCCGGAGCCCGGTTCGGTCAGGCAATAGCTGGCGATCTGCTCCATCGTGACAAGGCTGGGCAGATACTTCGCCTTGACCGTCTCACCGCCGAAGCGGTCGATCATCCATGCGGCCATGTTGTGGATCGAGATGAAGGCGCTGGTCGATGGGCAGCCATAGGCCATCGCCTCCATGATGAGGGCCGCCTCGAGCCGCCCCAGCCCGATCCCGCCCGATTGTTCGGAGACGTAGATCGCCCCGAAGCCGAGCTCCGCACTGCGCTGGATCGTCTCGCGCGGAAAGATATGCTTTTCGTCCCATTCCGCGGCAAAGGGCGTAATGGCGTCGGCGGTGAAACGCTGGGCAACCTCGCGTATCGCGAGCTGATCGTCGGTGAGTTGAAACTGTCCGTGCATGAGCGGTGCTCTAGCGACCTTGTGCGCGAACGAAAAGAGCGGGCCGCAAGGCCGGAGAGCGGAAATTTGCTAGGCCGCCTTGTTGCGCATCACATCCCTCGCGCCCGTGCTCTCGTAACCGGACAAATGGTCGGACAAATGCGCACACTCATTTTCATCTACAATGCCGACGGGGGGCTGCTGAATGCGGCTGGCGACGCGGTGCACAAGCTGGTGAACCCGGCGACCTATCCCTGCTCGCTGTGCGCCCTGACCTATGGGACGGTATCGATGCGCGGTACCTGGCGCGCCTTTCTCGGCACCACGGGCCTGCCGGTGCTGTTCCTCTATCGCGACGAGTTCCGGGCAGACCTCGACCGGCGCGACCTGCCCTTGCCGGCCATTCTCCTTGGTGCCCCAAGCGGCGGCCTGCCGGAGGTGCTGGTAAGCGCGGCGGAACTGGACGCTCTTGGCGATCTCCCCGCGCTGATGGACCTGATCAGGGTGCGGCTGGCGGGGACATGCGGCTGATCGTCACGAGCACGGCGCGAAAGCCGAAGGTCGTGACGTATGGCGAGGGCGAGGTTGCCCGTTGCCGCTCGCTCATCCGCAGGTGATGCCGGTGATCTTCATCGCCTGGTCATAGCGCACGTTCACGCGGTCCTCGCGGAAGTCCATGGTCCATGCGCCGTTCGGCGGCCCCCACCGCAGCGTGCGCGCACCGCTGTCCTTGAGGATCGCTGCGCCCATTGCCTCGGTGGCGTCATGGCCGACGTGATACTGCGCCGGAGCCGCATCGCAGGTCATTGCCCCTGCCGCGGTGTCGGGACCGGGCTGCCCCCCTGCGCTTGTGCACCCCACAAGCCCAACTGCCGCCGCCAGTGCCATGAACAATCTCGTCATTTCCGTCCTCTGCCATTCGCGCCCGACCGGCGTCCCGCGGTGAGACTACCAGCCGCGCGCGAGGATGAGAAGCGCACTGCGCCTAGGCCGCGCGGGTTCGGGGCTGGTTCGGTGCAAAGGGGATCGTCTCCATCGCCCGGGCCGCGAAGTCCGTGGCCGAGAGCGGCCGTCCGATGAAGTACCCCTGTGCATAATCGCAACCGATCCGGGCGAGGAAGGCAAGGCATTCGGCTTCCTCGACACCTTCGGCCACCACCTTGAGACCAAGCTCGTGGGCGAGTTCCACCGTCGATTGCACCAGCATTGCATCGCCGCGATCGACATGGGCCTGGGCGACGAACATGCGATCGATCTTCAGCTCGGAAAGTGGAAGGAGCTTGAGGTAGTTGAGCGCTGACTGGCCGGTACCGTAGTCGTCCATCGAAATGCGGATGCCGGCGGTGCGGAACCGGCCGAGGGTGGCGATTGCCGCACCGGTGTCCTCGAACTGGGAGCTTTCGGTGACCTCGAAGGTGACCTGTTGCGGAAGCGCCTCGGCGCGGGCGACCAGCGCCAGGGCGCGGTTGGTAAAGCTCTCCGATGTCAGAAGGCCTGCCGAGATGTTGACGGCGACGCCGATCGACAGCCCCGCCTCACTCCAGCCCTTCATATCCTCGAGCGCCTTGGCGAGGACCGCCAGCGTCAGGTCGTCGAGCCGTCCGCGCTCTTCGAACAGCGGAATGAAGCCATCGGGCGGGAGCAGCCCGCGCTCGGGGTGGTTCCAGCGCACCAGAGCCTCGGCGCAATCGATCCGGCCGGATGCGAGGTCGAGCTTGGGCTGGTAGAACACCGCGATGTTGCCGCGACGCAGCGCCTCGTCGAGTTCGCCAAGCAGGGCGATCTGCTGCGTGACGGCCTCACCCTCCTCGGGAGTGTGGAGCCGCCAGAACTTGCCCGCGCGCCGCGCGAGGCTGGCGGCATGCACGGCATGAGGCGCAGGTTCGGCAATGTTGCTGTCTGCGACGCCGAAGGTCAGCGACACACCCACCCGCCGCCCGGCGATCTCGAAGGGACTGCGCATCAGTGCGCGCAAGCCTGCGAGCTGGGCCTCGATCTCGTCGATCGGAAGCGGCGAGAGCCACAGGAGGGTGCGATCCTCCCAACGGTAAATCGCATCGACCCCGCTTGCAACGCGGAGGCGCTCGGCGATCCGGGCGAGAAGGGCACCGACGCTGTCGTTGTCCAATGCCAGCTTGAGCGCATCGAACTCGTCGATCTGGGCGGCGATCAAAAACCGGTCGGAAGAGGCTGCAGGCCGATCCGCGAGGCCGAGGCGATTGGGCAGACCGCTCTCCGGATCGATCCGGCGGCGCAGCGAGGCCAGGCGCTGGGTGAGGACAACGTGGCGGAGCCCGCCCGCAAGGCCGATCAGCACCAGCGCAGGAACGATCTCGAACCAGATGTCCCACATGATCCGTGCAGCGAGCCATGCCGCGATCAGCCCCGCCACAGCCACTCCGCTGCGCAGCGCCACCGCGCGCCGCCGCCCGGCCGAGAGCACGGCAAAGGCCAGCCCTGAAGCAAGCGCCAGCGGCAGCACCCAGGAGCCGTAGGCCGGCGCGCCGCGCCCGAGCGTCTCAGCCGCCATCGCCTGGATGATCACCCCCGGAATGACGCCGCGACCCGGCACATTGTAACGATCGCCAAGCTCGATGGCGGTCGCGCCGATGATCACGTCCTTGCCCTTCAGGCTTCCGGACGGGATCATGCCGCGCTCGATGGCGATGAAGCTGTGACGCGGGATCGTGGCCGGGTCGATCGCGAAGTCGACCGGGAAGTCCGCGCCCACCGCGCCCGATTGCCCGGCAACGAACGCCGAAAGGGAAGGCCGCGCGGTTGCGCTGGTGACGGTGCCGAAAGGCATGCGCCGCACCAGCCCGTCACGGTCGGGCATCACCGATACCGAGGCGAGATGGGCGTGCTCGCGCAATGCGGGGATCGGCAGGGAATCGAGCTGGCGGCTGTCGCCCGCCCCCGCTTTCTGCGCAAAGGTCGGCAGAGCGACAGGCGCGCGGGCGGCCGCGATCGCGGCGGCGAAGGCGGCATCGCCCGCAGGGTCGCCGCGGCTCGAGAAATCGACATCGAAGCTGATCGAGCGCACGCCCGCAGCATCGAGCGCGGCGACCGTTCGGGCATAATGGTCGCGCGGCCACGGCCAGCGGCGGATCGCGGCCATGCTCGCCGCGTCCATCTCGACGACATGGACCTGCCCGCTGGCCTCGTGGCCAAGCATGGCAAAGGTCAGTTCGGCCAGGCGGTTCTCGGTGCTGCGAAAGGCCCCGACAAGATTGCCGATCGTGAGCAACAGCAAGAGTGCAGCGATCATCAGCAAGCTGATGCGCCAGTTGTCCGATTCAAGCGCTGCCGGTGCGCGGCGGGGTAGGAGACGGGGGCGGCGCATTGCCGAGGGGCCGCGGCTCAGCGCCGCAGGTAGGCCGCCGGCTCAGGCACCGTCAAACCGGGACCTGCGAGCACGCCTGTTCCGACCCGCACCCGGACTTCGATCCCACGATCGTTGCCATTGCCATTGGCATTATCGTTGCCGCTGCCGTTGGCGTTGTCGCTGCCATTTGCATTGTCATGGCCGTTGCCGTTCGCTGCGCCGCCCGGATTGCCCTGTTCGTTTCCGGGCCCGCTGCCGTCGGCGTTGCCGTTGCCGTTGCCGTTGCCATTGCCATCGTCATTGCCCTTCCCAGCGCCCGGACCTTCGCTGCCGCTGTTGCCGGACCCGTTCACGGAACCGTTGCCGTTGCCGTTGCCGTTCCCGGAACCATTGCCATTTTCTGTCCCGTTCCCATTGCCGGCACCACCGGAATTGCCTTGCCCGTTACCGTTACCGTTACCGTTGCCGTTGCCGTTGCCGTTGCCGGAACCATTCGCGTTGCCGTTACCGTTGCCGGAACCGGGGGCCTCGTTGCCGCTGTTGCCGGACCCGCTGCCATTCCCGGACCCGGAGTCATTGCCGTTTCCGTTTCCGTTTCCGTTGCCATTACCGCTTCCGCTGCCATTGCCGCTTCCGCCTGAACCACAACGACCGGCGGCGCAGACCTCGCCGTCATCTGCACGGCCGCGGCTGTTGCCGACCGGCGCCTCGATCCCGCGTCCGGTGTTGTCAGAGACCACCACAGCCGCCAGCACCGCGACCTCGCCCGAGACAAAGCCGCCCGATATCTCGCGCAGTTCGCGCGGCGTGGCGATGATCGCACGCTCGATGCGCGCCTGCTCGCCACCTGTCGCGTAGGATGCCGGTTCGATCCCGGCCGGAGCGGCAGGAGCGGCAGGAGCTGCCGTTGCTGCGCCGCCTGCTCCGCGCGCGGGAGAATCGAGGACCCGTCGCCCTTCGCCCTCCACAAGCATGCGCAGGGGATCGGCTGCCGCGATCACCGCCACCGCGCCCGGCCGGATCAGTTCGCGCGCGCCGCCATCGAGCGTCGCGGTCTCGACCGCGCCCTCGGTGACCTGCAGGCTGGCGCCCTCGCCGCTCACCGTGATGACGAAGGTGGTGCCCTTCACTACCGCCGCGAGATAGGGCGTATCGACCCCGAAATGCGGGTTGGGCTGCTTGCCGATGTTGAACAGCACGCTGCCGTAATCCTGAAGGATCTGCACGATCCCCCGCTCGCGCACCGCAGGAGGAATGCGCAGCTGGGCGTTCTGGCGCATCGTCACGAACTCGCGCCCACGCACCAGCACCGCCGAAGCGCGCGGCGCGGTGCGGATCGTCGCCCCGGCAGCGATCCGCGTGCCGACCGCTGCGGCATGCTCACCGCGGCTGTCCAGCACCGTCACCGCACCTTTGACCTCACTGAATGTCCAGTCGCCATTCTGGGCAAGAGCCGGCCCGCCGCCCATCAGCAGCAGAAACAATGGCAACAAAAGGCGTGTCACATGGCGCATGTTACTCTCCGAACCTGCCCAATACACGCAGACCCGGAGATATCCCGTTTATGCACTTGGTTAACAGGGTCTTGCGCAGGCGTTTCATTAACCCTTCAGATGTAGGGAACTGCTTCGTCCTTGGATTTGGGTGAGGCCTTGATTCAGCGTCCGGTTAAGATTTGTGCGAATCTCCTCGTGCTGCTGGCGGCCAGTCCGCTGGCGGCGCAGGACGTGCTCGACCGGACCAATCCGCAAGGGCAGGTCAACCGCGACGAATCCGCCCTGCCAGCCCCCCCCGGACAGGTCCGCATCGAGGTGCTGCCGGTGCTCGACACGCCGCTGGTCGGCGGCGATCCTGCTCAGGTTCTCGATATCGGGGCGATCATCATCGACGGGCTCGAGGCGATGGACCGCGCCGACTTTGCCGCCACGATCGAACCCTATGTCGGCCGCCCTCTCGATCGCGGTCAGCTCGCGCGCCTTGCCGATGCGATCGCCGCCCGCGCGCGGGAGCAGGGCTATGTGCTCGCCACCGCGTGGATCCCCGAACAAACGCTGGTCGGCGGGATGCTGCGGGTGCGGGTCGACGAGGGCCGCATCGACGCCCTGCGCATCGAGGGAACGGACGATCCCGCCATCCGCGCGCAGCTCGAACGGCTGGTGGGGCGCGGCCCCGTCACCCTTGCCGCTCTTCAGCGCGAGGTGCTGCTGGCCGCCGACATCCCCGGCGCATGGATAGGGGGAACCCGCTTCGAGCGCGAGGGCAGCCGCCGCATCCTCGTGGTCGACGCGCGGCGCAACGATTTCGGCGGCAACGTGCTGCTCGCCACCGACGGCACCAAGCCGCTGGGGCCGGTGCGCGCGCGCATCGCCTTTGACGCGAACGGCCTGATCTCGCCCCGCGACACGGTCGATCTCAGCGTCTCGGCGACCCCTTTCGACCCCGATGAGCTCGCCTTTTTCAGTGCCCGCTACAGCGTCATCGTCAACGACGCGGGCACCAGTGTGGGTACCTTCGGTTCCTTCTCGCGCACCGAGCCTGGCGCCTATCTGGCGAACCGGGAACTGCTCGGCGAGGCGTGGCAGGCGGGCATCCGTCTGCGTCACCCGCTGCTGCGCACGTCGCGGCGCAGTCTGTGGCTGGAAGCGAGCGGCGAGGTGCAGGACCTGCGGCAGGACAGCTTCGGCAGCCTCGCGCGGCATGACCGGATCGCGCTCGCCCGGCTCGGCTTCTACGGCTTCGGCCCGCTGGCCGGGGGCAGCCTGCAGGGCCGCGCGACGGTGAGCCAGGGGGTGCCGGTGCTCGCTGCCACGGGGCGCGGCGATCCGCTCGCCTCGCGGTTCGATGCCGCACCCGATTTCACGACGCTGACGTGGTGGCTGCAATGGCGGCGCGGGGTTGCCCCGCGGGTAAGCCTTGCGCTCGCCACCACCGGGCAGCTGTCCACCACGCCGCTGCTGATCGGCGAGAGCTTCACGCTCGGCGGGACACAGTTCTTGCGCGGCTACGATTTCGCGCAAGCCGTGGGCGACGAAGGCGTCGCCGGATCGGCAGAGCTACGCTACGACTGGCCGCGTGCGCTGGGCGCGGTGCGGCACGTGCAGCTCTACGCCTTCGCTGATGGGGGCACGGTCTCCAACCTCGGCAGCGGGCTGGGCGGCGGCACGCTGGCATCATCAGGAGCGGGCCTGCGCACCGACATCACCCGCGATCTCGATCTCGATTTCGAAGTGGCGGTGCCGCTGAGCGAGGACCGCTACGACACCGGCGACAATTCCCCGCGCCTCAACCTAAGGATCAGCCAGTCGTTCTGAACGGGGGCATCAGCCCTCGTGCTTGTCGAGCTCGTCGCCGGTCACGCTCACCACGTGGAGCAGATTGGTCGCCCCCGGCATCCCAAACGGCACGCCGGCAAGCACGATCAGCTTGGCCCCGGCGCTGGCGAACTTGTGGCGCAAGGCCATGCGCTTGCCCTTGCCGATCATCTCTTCGAAGCTGCCGATGTCCTTGGTCGCCACCGGATGGGCGCCCCACAGCAGCGCGACCTTGCGCGCGGTGCGCATCGAGGGAGTGAGCACCAGCATCGGGGTGGCCGGACGTTCACGCGCCACACGCCGCGCGGTCGAACCCGAAGTGGTGAAGACGGTGATCGCGCTGATCGGCACGGTGTCGGCGATGGTCATGCAGGCATGGGCCAGCGCATCGGACGTGGTCGCATCGGGCGGCGTGTCGAGCATACGCACGCGGGCCTTGTAGCCTTCGTCACGTTCGACCTGCACCGCGATGCGGTCCATCATCGCGACCGATTCCTCGGGCCAGGCCCCCGCCGCGCTCTCGGCAGAGAGCATTACTGCATCGGCCCCGTCATAGACCGCGTTGGCGACGTCGGAGACTTCGGCGCGGGTCGGGGTCGGCGCCTCGATCATGCTTTCGAGCATCTGGGTCGCGACGATCACCGGCTTGCCGGCCTCGCGCGCCATGTTGACGATCTTTTTCTGGAGCGGCGGCACTTCGTAAGGCTCAAGCTCCACACCCAGATCCCCGCGTGCGACCATGATGCCATCGGCCAGCTCGATGATCGCTTCCAGCCTGTCGACCGCCTTGGGCTTCTCGATCTTGGCGCAGATCGCGGTGCCGTGGGTGCCGATCAGCTTCCGCGCTTCGGCAATGTCCTCGGGCCGCTGCACGAAGGAGAGCGCGATCCAGTCCGCGCCCTGATCGGTGGCGAAGGCGAGATCGCGGCGGTCTTTCTCGGTCATCGCCGGGATGGGAATTTCGGCATCGGGGACGTTCACGCCCTTGCGATCCGAGATCACCCCGCCGACTTCGGCGCTGCACAGGATGCGGCTATCGTCCGCCTCCAGCACCTTCAGCCGAATCTTGCCATCGTTGATCAGCAGGCGCTGGCCGCGTTCCATGATCCCGAACAGTTCGGGGTGCGGCAGGCATACGCGGTTCTCGTCACCGGGCGCGGGATCGCGGTCGAGCACGAAATGGCCCGAATGGCGGATCACCGCCTGCCCTTGCGCAAAGGTGCCCACCCGCAGCTTGGGGCCCTGCAAGTCTGCAAGGATCGCGATCGGCCGCGCGAACTGCTTTTCCAGCGCGCGGATCGCGGCGACCACGGGTTCGTGATCGGCGTGGGTGCCGTGGCTCATGTTGAGGCGGAACGCGTCGGCCCCGGCCCGTACCAGCCGCTCCAGCATCTCGGGCGAGCGGCTCGCCGGGCCGATGGTGGCGAGAATCTTGACCTTGCGGCCGCGCGGGTCGATCCGTGACTGATCGCGTCGTGACATTTTTGGCTATCCCTCTTGGGAATGCCCTATGGCACAGGCGTTTTTCAACTCAAGGAAAAGCCGCGATGAATAGCAATGCCGATCCGCTCGATGCCCTCGATGACGCGCAGGCCGCCGCCGCCTTCCGCCGGCTGGTGCGCCATCTCAGGCACCGCCACGATGCCCAGAACATCGAATTGATGGGGCTGGCGGGCTTCTGCCGCAACTGCCTCGCCGACTGGATCCGCGAGGCGGGCTATCCCGGCGACAAGGAAGAAGCCCGCACGCTGATCCACGGCATGCCGGGCGCCGAGTGGAAGGACCGCTTCCAGTCCCCGGCGACCGCCGAGCAGCTGGCGCGGATGGAAGCGAGTATCGCGAAGAACGCACAGGAATAATTTTCCCGGGCGGTTCAATCGGCGCGGGCGTCTGGCTATCGCCCCTGCCAACCGATTCTCAAATCCTGATGGAGACCCCCATGGCCGACGCCACCGACGACCGCCTGCGCCTGCTGATCGAGCGCATCGAACGCCTCGAGGAAGAAAAGAAGGGCATCGCCGACGACATCCGCGACGTCTACATGGAAGCCAAGGCAGTGGGCTACGACCCCAAGATCATGCGCCAGATCGTGCGCCTCAGGAAGATGAAGCCCGACGATCGCAGCGAACAGGACATGCTGCTGGAGACCTACAAGAACGCGCTCGGGATGGCCTGATCCGCGCCGTGATGCGTTGAAATATCCTCTTGCTGTGTTATGTGCATAAAACAGCTTCAAGAGGAGACGAAGGCAATGGCATCCCCCTGGAAAGACTCGCGCGGCGTGATCGTCAGCACCACCCCGACGCTCGAAGGTCGGCCCATTCAGGACTACCTCGGGATCGTCACCGGCGAGGTGATTGTCGGCGCGAACCTGTTCCGCGACCTCTTCGCCAACATTCGCGACATCGTCGGGGGGCGCTCGGGCTCCTATGAGCGCATCCTCGCCGACGCGCGCAAACAGGCGATCGAGGAATTGCAGGCCGAGGCGGCCTCGCTGGGGGCCAATGCGGTGGTCGGCATCGACCTCGATTACGAGGTGATCGGACAGAGCGGCTCGATGCTGATGGTCAGCGCCAGCGGCACGGCGGTGCGGGTCTGAGTACCGCACCCACCATCCGCCGCCTCGGCCCCGATGACGTCGCGGGCTACCGGGCGATGAACCGCCTGTTCGCCGAGGTCTTCGACGACCCGGAAAGCTACGCCGCCGCCCCGCCCGGCGACGGGTGGGCGGCAAGCTGGCTCGCCAACCCGAACCACATCGCGCTTGTCGCGCAGGACGGCGGCGCCGAGCCTGTCGGCGCTTTGGCTGCCTATGTCCTTCCGAAATTCGAGCAGGCCCGCTCCGAAATCTACATCTACGACCTCGCCGTGCTGGAAAGCATCCGGCGCCAGGGCGTCGCCACCGCGCTGATCGCGGCCCTGCGTGCCATCGGCCGCGATATCGGCGCGTGGACGATCTTTGTGCAGGCCGACATCGCGCCCGAAGACGAGCCGGCGCGAAGGCTCTACCGGAAGCTCGCCTGCGAAGAGATCACCGCGCTCCACTTCGATATCGCACCCTAGGGCAGACCGCTCACCACGCCTGCGTATTCCAGCGCCAGCGCCAGCGCATTGTAGGCGGCGTGGTGCGCGATCGCCGCGCCGAGCCCCAGCCGGGTGCGGGTATAGGCGAGCAGCAGCCCGCCGATGGTCTGCGGCAACACCACCAGCACGCCGAGCGGATGGCTCAGGGCTTCGTAATTGCCGAGGTGGATAAGGCCGAAGACCAGCGAGGACCCCCATACCGCCCAGGCGAAATAGCGAGTGAACCAGTCGGGCACGGCAACATCGCGGTGACGGGTCCGGCTCCAGTGCACGACGCCGGCAAGCGCCACTCCCACCCCCGCCAGCCCCAGCGCCGCAGCGACGGGCGGCGGTGCGAACAGGCTCGCCATGAACAGGCCCATGGCAGCAAAGCCGTAGAGCGCGAAACGCAGCGCCGCCCGGCGCCCGCTCAGCCAGCCGCGGAACAGCAGTTCCTCAATCACCGGGGCGAACAGGAGCGAGAGGAACAGGTCTTCGGCGAGCGCGATGTCCTCATCAAGCGGCGCGGGCAGGAAGGGAAACACCTCGTCCGCTGCCCCCGTCAGCACCGCCGCCAAAGCCCCGAGCCCGGCGTCGAGCGCGAACACCACCGCCAGCACCAGCGCCGCCGCCCGCCCCCACGGCATCGGCCGGGCTAGGAAGGTGGGCCGCACCGCGAACCGTGCTGCGTCCGCCAGCCGCTCGCCGGGGCTCATCGCGCGGGCCACGCCCACCCTTGCATCGCGTGGCGCTGCCGGAGTAAGGCCCCGGCTCACATCCCCATCAATCCGGTGAAGTTCGTCCAATGGCAGGCCATTCCAAGTTCAAGAACATCATGCATCGCAAGGGCGCGCAGGACAAGAAACGCGCGGCGATGTTCTCCAAGCTGTCCCGCGAGATCACCGTGGCAGCCAAGATGGGCATGCCCGATCCCGACATGAACCCGCGCCTGCGCCTGGCGGTCAACGCGGCGCGCGCGCAGTCGATGCCCAAGGACAACATCCAGCGCGCGATCGACAAGGCCGGGCAGGCGGGCGGCGAGGACTATGTCGAGATCCGCTACGAAGGCTATGGCCCGGGCGGCGTGGCGCTGATCGTCGAGGCGCTGACCGACAATCGCAACCGCACCGCCACCAACGTGCGCACTGCCTTCAGCAAGAACGGCGGCAACCTCGGCAGCGAAGGCTCGGTCAGCCACGGGTTCGAGCGGCGCGGCCTGATCGAATACAAGGCGGAAGTGGGCGACGAGGAGAAGATCCTCGAAGCCGCCATCGAAGCGGGCGCCGATGATGTGGAAAGTTCCGAGGATGGCCACACCATCTGGACCGCTGCCGACGCGCTCCACGGGGTTGCAGGCGAGCTAGAAAAGGTGCTCGGCCCCGCCGACAACGTGAAGCTGGCGTGGAAGCCGGTGCTCTCGGTCGAGGTCAACGAGGAAGTCGCAGGCACGCTCATGAAACTGATCGACACGCTCGACGATGACGATGACGTGCAGACCGTCTGGGGCAATTACGAAATCCCCGATGCGGTGATGGAGAGGTTGGGCTGAAACGCTGGGAGTGGCTGCTGGCGATCGCCCTCGGCAGTGCTTTCCTGCTGGCCGCTGCGTGGCGGATCGGGCTGACCATAGGTCTGTGACGGGGCCATGTTGATCCTCGGCCTCGATCCCTCGCTGTCCTCGACCGGCTGGGGCGTGATCCGGGCCGAGGGCGCGCGGATTGCCCATGTCGCGAATGGTCAGGTGAAGACCGATGCGGGCGCGCCCATGGCCGAGCGTCTCGCCGGTTTGCAGGCCGGCATCGCCGCAGTGATTGCCGAGCACCGCCCGGACCGCGCCGCAGCGGAAGAAATCTTCGTCAACAAGAACCCGCAATCCACGCTCAAGCTCGCACAGGCGCGGGGCGCCGTGCTGGCAACCTGCGGAGCGGCGGGACTCACCGTCAACGAACACGCCGCACGGCTGGTCAAGAAGGCCGTCACCGGCACCGGCGGGGCGGAAAAGGCGCAGGTCGCGGCGATGGTCAAAGTGCTGCTCCCCGGCGTGGCGGTGGCGGGAAGCGACGCGGCCGATGCGCTGGCGGTGGCGATAGCGGACGCACATCTCAGTCCAAGCTCTTGACCCTCTCCCTGGTCATTGCGAGGAGCGAAGCGAGCCAGCAACCCATGGACGATGCTTACCTGTAGCGCGACCTTGAGATGTCAGGCCATGGATTGCCGCGCAGCCTGCGGCTGCTCGCAACGACGAGGAATTTCTGCACGTGATCCACCTCTACGGCATCCCCAACTGCGACACGGTCAAGAAGGCGCGGACGTGGCTCGACAGGCAGGGGCAGGCTTACACCTTCCACGATTACAAGAAGGAAGGGGCCGATCCCGACAAGCTCGCCGCATGGATCGCCGCCGCCGGGCTCGATGTCGTGGTGAACCGCAAGGGGACGACCTTCCGCGCGCTTTCCGATGAGGACAAGGCCCGCGCTGCCGATAGTCACGCCGCTGTCGCATTGCTCGTCCAGCAGCCGAGCATCATCAAGCGGCCGATTGCCGAACATCCGGGCGGCATTCTGGCCGGTTTCAAGGAAGACGAATGGTCCGCAGCCTTGCTCTGATCCTGTTCGCCGCGCTGATCCCCGCTGCGGCGGCTGCGCAGGACATGCTGATCATCGCCCACCGCGGCGCCAGCGCCGAGCGGCCCGAGCATACGCTCGCCGCCTATGAACGCGCGATCGATCAGGGGGCGGACTATATCGAGCCCGATCTGGTCGCGACCAAGGATCTGGTGCTGGTCTCACGCCACGAGAACGAGCTGTCTGGCACCACCGACGTCGCCAGCCGCGAGGAATTCGAGGACCGGCGGCGCGACAAGACCATTGACGGGCGACTTGTTGCGGGCTGGTTCGTGGAGGACTTCACCCTCGCCGAACTGCGCACCCTTCGCGCAAAGGAACGCATCCCCGCGCTGCGCCCGGCCAATGCGCGGTTCGACGGGCTGTATCAGGTGCCGACGCTGGCCGACATCATGAAGCTGGTGCGCGCGAAGGAGGCAGAAACCGGGCGGCGGATCGGCGTTTACCCGGAACTGAAGCACCCGACCTTCCTGCTCCAGAACGCCGGGATCGACATGGTCGACCTGCTGCTGCGCGAGTTCCGCCAGCTGGGGATAACCCCTGAGAATCCAGTGTTCATCCAGAGCTTCGAGATCGCCCCGCTCCAGCGGTTGAAGCAGCGCGGGGGCGGGTTCAGGCTGGTGCAGCTGGTTGCCCCCATCGGCGGCCCCGCGGACGAGCCCGCGATGCGCTATGCCGAGATGGTGACGCCCACGGGCCTTGCCGAGGTCGCGAAATATGCCGACGCCGTGGGCGCGCATATCGCGCTGGTGCTCGATGCCGATGGCACGCCGACCACGCTCGTCGCCGATGCGAAGGCGGCGGGGATGGCAGTGCATGCCTGGACGATCCGGCCGGAAAACGACTTCCTGCCGGCCATGCTGCGGACGGGAGAGGGCCCCGCAGGCAGGGGCTGCGGCGATGTGAAGCTGGCCGCGATCCTCAAGGCGGCAGGGGTGGCGGGGGTATTCAGCGATGGGCCGCTGAAAGGGCGCAACTGCCCCTAGGCCCGGCGTGCGCTCAGGATGTAGTTGAGCGACATATCGTCCGACAGGTGCAGCCCCTTGCCCGGCCGCCACGCGATGCCGCGCTTGGCGGTCACCGTCAGCCCTGCCTCTACCAGCAGCGCCTCAAGTTCCTCGGGCGTGATGAAATCCTCCCAATGGTGGGTGCCGCGGGGCACATAGCCCACCGCTTCCGCCGCGCCGACCAGCAGCACCCGGCTCGCCATCGTGCGGTTTGGCGTGGACATGACGAGCAGGCCATCGGGGGCCAGCCGCGCCACCACATCGGCGAGGAAGGCGGGCTTGTCGGCGACATGCTCGATCACCTCGACGCTCGTCACCAGATCGAACTCGCCGATATCGAGCCCTGCCACCTCGCCCGCCATATAGCGGATATCGAGCCCTACGGCTTCGGCATGGGCAGCGGCCGCAGCGACGTTCTCAGCCGCCGCATCGACACCTGTGACGCCCGCGCCGAGCCGCGCCAGAGGCTCGCACAGCAGGCCTGCCCCGCAGCCGATATCGAGCGCCGTCTTGCCCGCCAGCGGCTTGGCGGCGCGCGCCGCATCCGGCCAATGCGCATCGATCGCGTCGCGGACGAAGGCCAGCCGCACCGGGTTCACCTGGTGCAAACTCGCCATCGGACCCTTGGGGTTCCACCAATCGCGCGCCAGCTTTGCGAAAAAATCGGCCTCTTCCGGGCGGATTGTAACATTCGGAATGTTTGCGTTTCCCATGAAGCCCTCCTAACAGCGCGCGCGAACACTCACCAGCAGGAGCTGACTCTTGGCCCGGATCGTGATGAAATTCGGCGGCACTTCGATGGCCGGGACGGAGCGCATCCGCCGGGTCGCGGGCATTGTGCGCGCGCAGGCCGCACGCGGCGATCAGGTCGCGGTGGTCGTCAGCGCGATGGCGGGCGAGACCGACCGGCTCGTCAACTTCTGCCGCGAGGCAAACGCGCTCTATGACCCGGCGGAATACGACGTCGTGGTGGCGAGCGGCGAACAGGTGACCAGCGGGCTCCTTGCCCTCACCCTGCAGGCATTGGGCTGCAAGTCGCGCAGCTGGCTCGGCTGGCAATTGCCGATCCACACCATCGAGGCCCACGCCAAGGCGCGCGTCGAATCGATCGATGCCGAAAAGCTGATCGCCTCGATGGAAGCGGGCGAGATCGCGGTCATCCCCGGCTTCCAAGGGCTTTCGGAGGAGAACCGCGTGACCACGCTGGGCCGCGGGGGTTCGGATACTTCGGCAGTTGCCGTGGCAGCCGCGATCAAGGCGGATCGCTGCGACATCTACACCGACGTCGACGGCGTCTACACCACCGACCCGCGCATCGTCGCCAAGGCGAAGAAGCAGAAGGCGGTGACTTACGAGGAAATGCTCGAACTCGCATCCGTGGGCGCCAAGGTGCTCCAGACCCGCAGCGTCGGCCTTGCCATGAAGGAAAAGGTGCGGGTGCAGGTGCTTTCGAGCTTCATCGGCGAAGGCGCCCCGCCTGCCGATGATCTGCCCGGGACAATGATCGTCTCGGACGAAGAAATGGACGAATTGGTGGAGAAGGGCCTGATGGAACGCCAGCTTGTGACCGGCATCGCGCATGACAAGAACGAGGCGAAGGTGATCCTCACCCGCGTACCCGACCGTCCGGGCGCGGTGGCCAACATCTTCGAGCCGCTCGCGGCAGCGTCGATCAATGTCGACATGATCATCCAGAACGTCGGCCGCGACAAGGGCGAGACCGACGTGACCTTCACCGTGCCGCAATCGGACCTCGCCCGCGCCCAGGCGCTGCTGGAGGACCGCCGCGACGCGATCGGCTTCAACCGCATCATCACCGACAGCAAGATCGCCAAGATCAGCGTGGTCGGCGTCGGCATGAAGAGCCACGCGGGCGTCGCCAGTTCGATGTTCCGCGCGCTCTCGGACCGCGGCATCAATATCCAGGCGATCTCGACCAGCGAAATCAAGATCAGCGTGATGATCGACGAAGACGAGACCGAGCTCGCCGTGCGCGTGCTGCACACGGCTTACGGCCTTGACGCGAAGGATTGATGGTGGGGGGTCGGATCGGGCTGCACGAAGCCCGGCCGCCATCGCATCCAGTCGGCAAATGCGCGCTCGCAGACCCGGCACCGCTCACCGGGTTAGCTGAAAGATAGCGCGTTTTACCGAGATTAACCAATTCAGGTGACTTCGCTTTAACGACTTGAGCCGGACTGTGCCGCCGCTCATTTCCGAGCGCGGAGCTCAGCCCATGGCCATCAAGGCCCACATCGAGAACCAGACCTATTCCGGCACCGACAAGCGCAGCACCCCGCGGCGGGCGGTATGGCTGGAAACCAGCGGCTTCTTCGCCGGTTCGGAACCCGACGGGATCGAGGCCAATCTCACCATTCACAACATCTCGTCCGCCGGGCTGCTGGTGGAAACGACCGTGCAGCTGGCCGAGGGGGAGCAACTTGCGCTCGACCTGCCCGAAGTCGGCGCGACGCTTGCCACGGTGGTGTGGCATTCCGAGCGGCTTTACGGCTGCGCCTTTGCCGAACCGCTCGGCCCGGCGGCGCTGGCGGCGGCCCAGCTTCAGGGCTTTGCGCCCGGCGTGCCGACCCGCCCGTCCGGCCCCGGCGGGCTGGCCGGGACCGGCGCTTCGGGCGACGGGCTTGGCGCGCGCCTCAACCGCCTGCGGCGCGAGGCGGGCCTGACCCTCGCCGATATCGCCGCCACGCTCGGGGTCAGCAAGCCGACCGTCTGGGCCTGGGAAAAGGGCAAGGCCCGCCCTCTGCCCGAACGCATCGAAGCCATCGCCGCCGCGCTCGGTGTCGCCCCGGAATCCCTTGCCACGCCGGCCCCTGCCCGGCGTGAGATCGATGCGCTGATCGCCGAATGCCGCGTCCGCATCGCCGAAGCCTGCGGCATCGATCCGCAGGCGGTGCGGATCATGGTGGAACTGTGACCCGGCGCGGTTCCCGAACATAGAAGTCCCTACCTACTGCGCCCAATACGTATTGGATGGACTGACCCATCTGAAAAATATGGTAAACGAAACCCGGAGGTGATTCGTTTTTTAGTCGAGTATCTTTACTTAACTAACATGAACATACGTCGTCATCGGGAAAACAGGGGAAAGTTTTCTTATCGTCGAGTTTCATTAGTTTCCAAGTAAGTCTGACTAGGAGCGAGTTGGCGAATTCTTCGTTGAACCGCTGGGGCACTGTCGGTATGAAAATTGGGTTGAGTGACGTCGAAGGCCATGTGCTGCATGGATTGCTGGAAGAAACCTCCGGCGACATCGTGATAAGGCTGGATCGACGCGGCTTCATCGTTCACGCCTCGGCGAACATCGCCGAACTAGGGCTGGACATTCTCGGCGCGCTGCTGCTCCCCCACATCACCGATCTTGCCGAGCGCGATCACGCCGCCTTTCTGGGCGCGCATGTCACCCGCGTGCTGGGCGGGTGCACCCAAGGGGGCTGGGTTGAATTCCCCGTCATCGCCTGCGCCGAGCGGGCAACCTGCCGCGAGGCGCATTGCCAGCGGTGGTATGCTCTCAGCCTCAAGCCGATGTGCGATAGTCAGGGTACGCCCGATGGTGCGCTCGGGCTGATGCGATCGGTCCAGCAGCTGCGCAGTCTCGAGGGCGAACTGCATGCCCGCGCCGTCACCGACCCGTTGACGGGCCTTGCCAACCGTTCGGCCTTCTGTGCCAGCCTGCGCCGCCATCTCGCGCGCGGTGGCGGGCAGATGGTGGCGGTGTTCGCGGTCGACAACATGCGCGCGCTGCTGCTGCGTTATGGCCAGCGCACCGCGGACGAGGTGCTGTGGGGCTTTGCCAAGTTCCTCGAGACGATGGCGCTCCCCGGTTACGAGCTGGCGCAGCTGGATGGCGAGCGGTTTGCCGTGCTGCTCCCCGAAATGACCGCGCGGGCTGCGCGCGAATGGGCGCAGGACGTGGTCGAGACATTCGCGGGCCTCGCCGCCCCGGCCTCCGCCAAGGCGCCGCAGCTGACCGCGAGCGCTGGCCTCGCGCGGGTGGAATGCACCGTCGACTGGACGCTGCGCGAGGCGGAGCTGGGCCTTGTGCTGGCGCGCGCGGGCGGAGGGCGGCAGGTGGCGGTGGCAGGGCATCGCAGAGCCGCATAACTGGACTCGCGCGGGCGGTTCGCTAAACCCTCGCCCCATGAGCCACATCGCCACCATCCTGCTGCTCGGTTCGGGAGAACTCGGCCGCGAATTCGTCATCTCCGCCAAACGCCTCGGCGCGCGGGTGATCGCCTGTGACAGCTATGACAACGCCCCCGCGATGCAGGTGGCAGACGGGCGCGAGGTGTTCTCCATGCTCGATGGCGCGGCCTTGCGGGCGGCGGCGGAAAAGCACCGCCCGGACCTCATCGTGCCCGAGATCGAGGCGATCCGCACCGAAGTGCTGGGCGATCTGGAAGCGGAAGGCTTCACCATCGTCCCCTCCGCGCGCGCGGCGCAGCTCACCATGAACCGCGATGCGATCCGCGATCTGGCGGCCGGCGAGCTGGGGCTCGTCACCTCGCAATACGGCTATGCCGAAAGCTTTGCCGAGTGCGAGGCCATCGCCGCGCGCATCGGCTATCCGCTGGTGATGAAGCCGGTGATGTCCTCGTCCGGCAAGGGCCAGAGCAAGGTCGATGGTCCCGAGGCGCTGGAGGCGGCATGGCAATACGCCGTCGCCAACATGCGCGGCGACCGCGCGCGGGTGATCGCCGAGCAATTCATCGCCTTTGACTATGAAATCACCCTGCTGACGGTGCGCCACGCGGGCGGCATCTCGTTCTGCCCGCCCATCGGCCACCGGCAGGAACGCGGCGATTATCGCGAAAGCTGGCAGCCGGCCGCGATGTCCGCCGCAGCGCTCGCAAGCGCGCAGGACATGGCCGCCAAAGTCGTCATGGCGCTGCAAGGCGGCGGGCGCGGCTGGGGGCTTTACGGCGTCGAGTTCTTCGTGCGCGGGGAGGAGGTGATCTTCTCCGAATTGTCCCCCCGGCCTCACGACACCGGGATGGTGACGCTTGCCTCGCAAAGCCTCACCGAATTCGATCTCCACGCCCGCGCGATCCTCGGCCTGCCAGTGCCTGCCGAGATCACCGCCCACCCTGCCGCATCTGCGGTGATCCTCGCCGACCGTGAGAGCGAGAGCTTCGCTTTCGAAGGGCTGTCCGACGCGCTGGCGATCGATCCCGCTGCGGTCGATGTGAGGATCTTCGGCAAACCGGTCACCCGGCCTTATCGCCGCATGGGCGTCGCGCTCGCCCGCGCCGACACTGCCGATGCTGCCGTTACGCTCGCCAAGGCGGCCGCTGCCAGGGTGCGGATCAGCTATACCTGAAAGCAGACGGGACGGCCCCGTGCCATGGCGAGCCCGCCCCGTCCGGATCGGCATGCGATCGGATCAGTAGCTGGCGAAGCGGCCCGCCCTCGCCGGTCACCATCACCTAGGGGGCATTGGCACGGTCGAGCGCGGCCTTGACCTGCCGCTTGTAGCTGGCGTGCGCATCGGCGCGGCAGGTCCTGTATTCGATCAATTGTTTGATGCCGCGAACCGGGCTGCCGCAAATGCTGCGGACGGCACCATTGAGGCGGCGCTCGAGCGCGAGCTGGTCGGCCGGCTCGTTCAGGTCGAGATCTTTATAGGACACGTCCACGCTACCCCGTGCAGCGGCAGGGACCGCGGCAACGGCGAAGCCGAGCGCGAGGGCGGAAAGGACAATACGAGTGATCATGGCCGGGGGAACCCTTGCTGGTTGGTCCCTGAATTGCGGCAACCGGGCAGGCGGGCAGATACCCGGTCGGTGCGCTGCCTCCGGCAGGCGACGGCAACATGTACCAGAGAATTTTCTAACAAGGTATAGCATCACGCATTTGGATCGTCAGCGTGACGGGCAGCTTCGAACTGTCACGTCTGCGATCCGCAAGTCATACCCCGATGCCGCCGTGCCGCTTGCGATGAACCGCGCTTGCGGCTAATCGCCGCCCGCATGGAGCACTATCCCCACGCCTCCGCGCTGATGCAGCGCGGCACCGACTTCCTCGGGTGCGAGACCGCGATCCTGTGCGGCGCGATGAGCTGGGTGTCAGAACGCAACCTCGTCGCCGCGATCAGCAACGCAGGCGGCTTCGGCGTGATCGCCTGCGGGGCGATGACCCCGGAACTGCTCGACACCGAGATCGCCGCGACCAAGGCGCTGACGGAGAGGCCCTTCGGCGTCAACCTCATCACCATGCACCCCGCGCTGTTCGATCTGATCGACATATGCCGCAAGCATGGCGTGACCCACGTGGTGCTGGCGGGCGGCATCCCGCCCAAAGGCAGCGTGGAAGCCATCAAGGCGGACGACAGCGGAATCAAGGTGATCTGCTTCGCGCCCACCCTCGCTCTCGCCAAAAAGCTGCTGCGCTCGGGCGCGGATGCGCTGGTGATCGAGGGGATGGAGGCGGGCGGGCATATCGGCCCCGTCTCCACCTCGGTGCTGGCGCAGGAAATCCTCCCCGCGCTGGCAGGCGAACACCTGATCTTCGTTGCCGGCGGCATCGGCCGGGGCGAGGCCATCGCCAGCTACCTCGAAATGGGCGCAGCGGGCGTGCAACTGGGCACCCGCTTTGCCTGCGCGAGCGAGAGCATCGCCCATCCCGATTTCAAGAAGGCCTTTTTCCGCGCCTCTGCCCGCGAGGCGGTCGCCAGTGTGCAGGTTGACCCGCGCCTGCCGGTCATCCCGGTCCGCGCGCTCAAGAACAAGGGCACCGAGGAGTTCACCGCCAAGCAGCGCGAAGTCGCCGCGCTGCTGGATGCAGGCGAAGTCGACATGCTTGAGGCCCAGCTCCAGATCGAACACTTCTGGGCAGGCGCCCTGCGCCGCGCGGTGATCGAGGGCGATGTCGAGAACGGCAGCGTCATGGCCGGGCAATCGGTCGGCATGGTGACGAAGGAAGAACCCGCCGCGGCCATCATCGCCGAGCTGATGGCACAGGCAGAGGCGGCGTTGGAGCAGTAGCATGGCAGAACCTCTCGTCCTCACGCTGGCCTGCGCGGACCGGCCCGGCATCACCGCCCGCGTCACCGGCTTCCTGTTCGAGCGCGGGTGCAACATCCTCGACGCGCAGCAGTTCAACGACCGCGCAGAAGCGGGCGGAACCGACCGTTTCTTCATGCGCGTGGTGTTCGATCCCGACGGCTCGACGCCCGAAAGCCTGCGCCGCGACTTCACCGCGCTGGCGGCAGAATATGCGATGGAATGGAAAATGGCGCGCGAGGATCGTCCGCGCCGCACCATCATCATGGTCAGCAAGTTCGACCACTGCCTTGTCGACCTGATCTACCGCTGGCGCACCGGAGAACTGGCGATCGACCCGGTGGCGATCGTCTCCAACCACCCGCGCGAGGCCGCGATCCGGGTGGATATCGGCGATATCCCGTTCCACCACATCCCCGTCACCCCGGACACCAAGCCGCAGGCCGAGGCCGAATTCCGCGCGCTGGCGGAGCGGACCGATGCCGAACTGGTGGTGCTCGCCCGCTACATGCAGGTCTTCTCGGACGAGCAATCCGCCCACTTCGCGGGCCGCTGCATCAACATCCACCACAGCTTCCTCCCCGGCTTCAAGGGCGCGCGGCCCTATCATCAGGCGCACGCGCGCGGTGTGAAGATCATCGGTGCGACGGCGCATTTCGTCACGGCCGACTTGGACGAAGGCCCGATCATCCACCAGGATGTCGAGCGCATCACCCATGCCGACAGCCCGGAAGACCTCGTGCGCAAGGGCCGCGATATCGAACGCCGGGTGCTCGCCGAAGCAGTGCGCCTCTTCGCGCAGGAGCGCGTGCTGATGAACGGCAACCGGACGGTGGTGTTCAGGGGTTAGGGGTGTTCAGGGGCTGATCGCTTTTCGCAGTTGCCCGCCGCCTTCACGCGGCGCACACTCCCCCGCATGATCGTCCAGCGCCTCGACCATGTGAACATCATCACCGACCGGCTCGCAGAGACCGCACGGTTCTATGCCGAACTGCTCGATTTGGAGGAGCGCGATGGGCCGCCGCCCTTGCCGCCGCATCAGGTGCGCTGGATGTATGATGCGAGCGGACAGGCGATCCTGCACATCAACTCGGTCGATTGCCCCCGCGCCTTCGACCGCGCGGTGACGCCGGGCAGCGAGACCGGCGCGATCCACCATGTGGCGCTGCGCTGCGGGGAGTTCGACGAGGTGAAGGCGCGGCTCGATGCATGCAGGGCGGATTACCGGGTGAATGACCTCTCCAGCATCGGGCTGAGGCAGATCTTCACCGCCGATCCCAATAACGTGCTGCTGGAGCTGAATTTCTTCGCCTCCTGACTCCCCTCCCCTCGGGGAGGGGCTGGGGGTGGGGGGCTCCCCCGCCAGCGGCCACGTGCGAGGGCTTCGCCCTCGCCCCGCCCCCGGCCCCGATACCTGCCCCGGCGCAGGCTGGTTGGAGGGAGTGGGAGTGGGATTGAGCTAGCCACCCCGCAGCAAGGCGCGCCATGCGGCGGGGGCGGTTTCGTCCTCCAGCGGGTTCCACACCTTCGCCATGCGCGCGCGGGCTTCCGGCTCGGGCACCCCGCCCGCGCGGTCGAGGAGGTAGAAGAAGGCAGATACCCGCCAGTTCATGATGCAGTGAACGTGATGCGGGCCGGGATGCGCCGCCAGTGCCTCGGCCAGCGCGGCGACGTGCTCGGGCGTCGGCGCGTCGAACGGGACGGGGATGTGGGTGTAGACGATGCCCTCGGCGGCCATGAGTTGGCCCTCTTCGCCCAGCGCCTCGGGATGGTTGTCGAGCGCAAGGTTCACCACGTGCCGCACGCCAATCGCCGCAAGGCGGGCCGGGTCATGCGGCTCCAGCCTGCCCGAGGTGGTGATCCCGTCGGGCCGTCGCTGCCAGTTGCGGATATCGCCGGGGTCGCTGGCCATGCTTATTTGCGCGCGACCTTGGCCCCGCCCTCAATCGCCTTGTCCTCGTTGGCGCGCTTGATGACATAGGCGCGGATCGCCTCGATCTCCTGCTTCGACAGGGAACCGGCAAAGCTCGCCATGCCGTTGTCCTTCAAGGCCCCGTCATGCACCACGGCGGCCCATGCCGCCGCACTTTCGAGCGATCCGGCGCGGCGCAGATCGGGCAGCACGCTCGATCCGACCGCGCCGGGGGCGTGGCAGACCGAGCAGTAGCGGCCATACTTGTCCTGCCCCAGCGCGATCACCTCGGGCGAAGCCGTGCTCGGCGGCGGGTCGAGCGGGAGGTCGGCGAGCGCCGGCTCGGGCGGGAGCTTGGCCGTGCCGCCGAGCTTGAAGACGAGGAGGCGCGAGATGTTGCGCACCGGCGCCTTGCGCTTGATGAGGTCGCCGTCGACCGCGAGCGCATAGGCCCCGCCCCAGCCCGCGAGCACCGCGACATATTGCTCCCCGTTCACGGTGTAGGTGACGGGCGGCGCGACCACCCCGGTCTGGGCGGCGAAGCTCCACAGCTTCTTGCCGTTGGCCGCGTCATAGGCGTTGAACTCGCTGCCGGTGGTGCCCTGGAACACGAGGCCGCCTCCGGTTGCCAGCAGCCCGCCGTTCCACGGGCCGGGATGCTCGACCGTCCAGCGGGCCTTCTGCGCGACCGGGTCCCATGCCACCAGCATCCCCCGCAAGCTGCCCGCAACCTGCTTGCGGAAGCCGCCATCGGGGGGCAGGTCGCCTGCACCGAGGTTGAAGCCGACATTGAAGCCGCGCGCGCGGTCGGGCTTCCAGTTTGCTTCGGGCGCATACATCATCCCCGCCTCGAAGGCCGGGATGTAGACGAGGTTTTCGCCCGGATGGTACGCCATCGGGTGCCAGTTGTGCCCGCCCAGCGCGCCGGGGGTGACCAGCGCGGGCTTGCCGGTCTTGTCCACCCGCGTTTCGGGGTTCTCGATCGGGCGGCCGGTCTTCGGATCGATGCCGGTGGCCCAGTTGATGCTGACATAGGGCTTGGCGCTGATGAACTCGCCGGTCGCGCGGTCGATGACGTAGAAGAAGCCGTTCTTGGGCGCCTGCATCAGCACTTTGCGCTTCCTGCCCTCGATCTCCATGTCGGCGAGCATGATGTGCTGGGTGGCGGTGAAATCCCACGTTTCGCCCGGCGTGGTCTGGTAGTGCCATACATATTCGCCGGTTTTGGGACGGATCGCGACGATCGAGGAAAGGTAGAGGTTGTCCCCCTCCCCGGTGCCGTCCTTGCCGGGCGAGCGGTAGGCGCGGTTCCACGGCGAGCCATTGCCGACGCCGATGTAGAGCAGGTCAAGCTCGGGATCATAGGCCATCGAATCCCACACCGTGCCCCCGCCGCCGATCGCGTCGTTGGCGCCGAGGACGTCCATGTTCCACGTTGCGGCGGCCTTCTTGAGATGGGCGGGGGCATCCTCGCCCTGCCCGCCTTCGGGGACGGTGTAGAACTTCCAGAGCTGCTTGCCCGTTTCAGCGGAATAGGCGGCGACAAAGCCGCGCACCCCGAATTCCGCCCCGCCATTGCCGATGATCACCTTGCCATCAATCACGCGCGGCGCGCCGGTGATGGTGTAGCTTTTCGACTGGTCGACCGTCACCTTTTCCCACGCCACCTTGCCGGTCTCCCGGTCGAGCGCGATCAGGCGGCCATCCAATGTGCCGAAGATCAGCTTGTCGCCCCAAGCCGCCAGCCCCCGGTTCACCACGTCGCAGCACGCCTTGACGGCGGTCTCTCCGGGCACCTCGGGGTCATACTCCCACAAGGGCTTGCCGGTCGCCGCGTCGAAGGCCTTCACCTTGCTCCACGCGGTCGTGAGGTAGAGCTTGCCGCCAAGCACCAGCGGCGTCGCCTCCTGGCCTCTCGCTGTGTCCATGTCGGCATACCAGGCAAGGCCGAGCTGGCCCACGTTGTCGCGGTTCACCCCGTCGAGCGGCGAGTAGCGCTGTTCGGAATAGGTGCGCCCGTGGCTGATCCAGTTGGCGCTGTCGCCATCGGCCCCCACCAGCATGGCGGTGGTCACCCCCTCGCCGCCCGCACCCTCGGCCGAAAAAAGCTGGCTGCAATTCGCCAGTGCGCCTGCCGAAAGCAACAATGCGCCGCCCAGCGCCCAACGCTTGAAGTCCATCGATCCCGCTTCTCCCGTGACCGTGTCCGGCCCTGTCTTTTGCCGCATGTTGCCCCGGTCTGCACGGCTTGTCCATTCCCGCTTGTCGCAGGCGCGCCCACGGGCCAGAACAGGTGCCGCGGCGAGGGACCCAGAGGAGACATTCGATGTGCGATGAGAGCAAGCTGGCCGACTGGGCCAAAGAGACCCTCAGCCGCCGCCAGTTCGGCGCGCTCACCGGGGCGGCGGCGCTTGCCGCCTGCGCCAGCGGAGAGAGCGGCAGCGCGGCCCAGCCGCTCCCCGGCCTCAAGGAACGCGGTGTCAATTTCGAGACTGCCGACGGCCGGATGGACGGCTTCTTCGTCCAGCCTGACAGCGGCTCCCACCCCGCCGTGATCCTGTGGCCCGACATCGCCAGCATCCGCGAGGCCAAGCGCAATATCGCCCGCAAGCTGGCGCTGGCTGGACACGCGGTGCTGGTCGTCAACCCCTATTACCGCGACGTCACCGGCGAACAGTTCGCCGATTTCGCCGCCTTCATCGCCGATGACGGGTTCCAGAAGGTCGGCTCATGGCGCGGCGAGCTGACGCCTGAGGCGATCATGCGCGATGCCAGGGCAATCACCGACTGGCTCGACCGGCAGGAGGGCGTCGATCAGGCGCGCGGGATCGGCACGCAGGGCTATTGCATGGGCGGGCCCTTCACCGTGTGGACCGCCGCCGCCGTCCCCGCGCGGGTCAAGGCCGCGGCGAGCTTCCACGGCGGTGGGCTGGTGCGCCCCGATGCCCCGATGAGCCCGCACAAGGTGCTGGGAGACGTAGACGCCGCGCTGCTGATCGCCGTCGCGCAGGACGACGATGCCGAGGCCCCGGCCGACAAGACCACCTTCGCCGATGCTGCAAAGGCCGCGGGCGTCGATGCGATCGTCACCGTCTACCCCGGCGATCACGGCTGGATGGTCTCCGACAGCCCCGCCTACGACACCACCGCCGCTGCGCGCGGCGAGGCGGATCTGAAGGCGCTTTACGCGCGGGCGCTGGCCTAGCTGTGGTCACTCACCCCGGTTTGCGAAGTCGTTCGTGAAGATAATTTCGGTCGAACCCGGCAATGCGGGCCAGATGTTCTGAATCGATTATGCGCAGGGAGCCGCGTTTAAGCTCCATGACCTTGGCTGTCTTGAGCATGCGCAGGACCCGGTTCACATGCACCGGCGTCAGGCCAAGCGCATCCGCGAGCACAAGCTGCGTGAGCGGCATGTCGCATTCGTCGTCCGACGCGAGGCCGATATTCCGCATGCGAATGTAGAGTTCGCACATGAGGTGTGCGACGCGCTCGACACTCTTGCGCCGCCCCATGCTCACGATCCATGACCGCGAAATGCTCTGATCGACAAGCTGAGACCACCAGAAAGCCTGTGTCAGCGTGGGCCGCGCCTGAATCAGTGCCTCCATCTCGGCGCGGGGCAACGACGCCACGCTGGCCTTGGTCAATGTGACGATGTTGTGATCGATGGCCTGAAGGATCGCGATGTGAATGTCGCAGAAGTCTCCGGGGAGCATGAACGAAATGATCTGCCGGCCACCCTCAGGCAAAATCTTGTAGCCGCAAGCCCAGCCCTCGAGAATGACGAATACGGGGTCGGGTTCGTCTCCCTCCCGGATCAGGTGGGTGCCTGCTGGCAGTTCACGCACGTTTCTGCAGGCCCCGGATAGCAGGCCTTTTTCGGTCTCGTCCAACTGGCCGTATCCGCTGAGATGTCTGACAAATGCGTTTGACATGCGTCCTCCCCTCATGACCTATACTTTATCAAAGGGACGAAGTTGATCCACATTGCATATGGCGTGAAAATCTAGTGCATAGTTCTCTTCATGACGTATCCGTGCACGAGGTACGATAAGCATAAATGAAAAGATCTTTATTATGAGAATTGCAATGTCATGACTGATGCGCCGCGCAAAGATGAAGATTTTGATCCCCGGGCCGAACCGGACGCCCATGGCCAAGCAGCTCTCTTGCTTGCCGAGAGCATCCTGCACGCCTTGGTGGAAACCAACACCCTGTCGCGTGCCGACGCCCTGTCAGTGATCGCGACGACTTGCGATGTTAAACTGGAAGTCGCCGAACGCGCTGGCGAGTCAAAGCGCAGAATGGTGGAGTCCTTAGAGTTGCTGCTTTTGATGTCGGCAAGCTTCGACACCTATCCAGGATAGGATAAAGCTAAAAACTTAGTTTACCGAGATACATAAGATTTTTTGCTCGATAAATATCGAACAATAATCATAGGACCTAATCTCAATCAACACAGTGATTAAATATCTTGAAATAATGATCCCTTGTTTGAAGGGATTCGAAAAATGCAAAACCCATTCGTGCAGCGTCTGAAATTTTTGTATAAATTACGGGATGCAGATATCCATATACTTGAGGGTCTTTGCAACAACCCCCGTGATATAGCACCAAAGAGTTACATCTTCTGCGGAGTGGCCGGCGCATCCCGTGTCCCAGTCATCATGAGCGGTTGGGCTGCCCGCCACCAGATACTCCGCAATGGCGGTCGGCAGATCACCCGGTTGATGCTTCCGGGCGATGCATACTACTTACATGCTTCATCAGAAATGTCATCGCAAGAAGAAGTGGTCACCTTAGGTCCTTACAAAATTGCCTATATTCCAATTTCAAGCATTGAACGTGCCATGGAAACGTCATTACCAATAGCCAGAGCTATTCGTAACTATGAATCTATCGAGAATTCGATTATTTCTTCGATGGTTGTCAATTTAGGCCGGCGGGATGCTCTGGAGCGCCTGGCTTATCTGCTCTGTGAATTACACTTCCGGCTCGGACTGATCGACGGATGTGTCGACGACAATCAGTTTGCCTTCCCGCTGACGCAAGATGATCTTGCCGATGTGCTTGGGCTCACTCCGGTTCACGTAAACCGCAAGCTCCAGCAGCTGCGCCAGAACGACATCATCAACTTGCGATCGAGGAAGATGCAGATTTTAGATCTGCCGCAGCTCCGACAGATCGCCGGCTTCAACGCCTCCTATCTTGCTCACGGGCCCCAGATCAACGAACGACGATTGGTTCCGGGCTGAAGCGGTCATCAGGTCCGTGTGACGCGTGACAGGGCAGCACTCAGCTTTCGACCACGTGGCGCAGGGTCACCTCCCCAACGTCAGCTTCCGGCGTGCCGCCGTCTGAGGCGTCGTGCGGCAACGCGCGATCGTCGTTTCGCTTCATCTCCCGCGCTTTTTCGCCCGCTCGTTCGCCGCGCCGAAGCGGCCGTGCCTGCGGTAGCGCAGCATCCACTTGTCGAGGAACAGGCCCAAAGGCTTCGCCTCGATCCCGAGGTCTGCAAGGCCGAGAGCGCCGGGGGCGACCGTGCTGCCGGGCTTCAGCAGCGTCCACTGGTCGCGGCTCATCGGGGTCAGCGGCATCGCGGCGAAGGCGGCGCTGATGCCGTCCGGCACGGCGAGGAAGGTGCGGCTGCGCCCTTGTGCTGCGGCAATGCGCCGGTGGATCTCCATCATGCCAAGCTGTTCGGGCCCGCCCAGTTCGAAGGTCTTGCCGCCGTGCTTTTCGGGGTGTTCGAGCGCGACCGCCACGGCTTCGGCGACATCGTCGGCATAGACGAGCTGCAGCTTCGCCTCCGGCCCGAACACCGGGAGCACCGGCAGCCATTCGATCATGCCGGCGAACATGTTGATGAACTGGTCGTCCTTGCCGAACACGATCGAGGGGCGAAGGATGGTGGCGTTCGGGAAGGCGGCGAGGACGCGGGCCTCGCCGAGCGCCTTGCCGCGGGCATAGGCGGTGGGCGAGGACGCGTCGGCACCGATCGCGCTGACGTGGACGAGGCTGGCGATACCGCGGGATGCGGCAGCCTGCGCGATGGTGCCAGGGGCTTCGCCCATCAGCTTTTCCAGATCGCCGCTGAACGCGCCGACCAGATTGACGACGTGGCTTGCCCCCTCGAGCGCGGCGGCGACATGCTCCTCGCGGGTGATGTCGCAGGGCATCAGCTGGAGCTGGCCGAGATTGGCGAGCGGCTTCAGGCTCTGCGCCTTGCCCGGCGCGCGGCTGGCAAGGCGCAGGCGCGCGCCGCGGGCGAGCAGGCTCTGCGCGACGTAGTTGCCGATATAGCCGGTGCCGCCGAAGATGGTGACGAGTTTGCCGGCCAGGGGCGAGGCGACGGGGGAAGTGCTTGCGGAGGAGGAGGGCATGGGGGTGCTCGCTCTGGGTGGCTGCCTGTGTGTGCTGGGCCGCGCTTTGCGGCAAGCGGGGCGCAGAGGCAAGGGGGCTGAGGCGCGCGGCAGGGCGAAGCTCGGCCTGCGGACGGATGGCCGCGGCGGCCGGGGCAACGGGCTGCGGCCTCCGGTTCCGAGCCGGGCCGGACGGCATTATCGGCCCGATCCGGTCCAGAGACGGCCCAGACCCCCGCTTGACCCCTGCCAGACCCCTTGCAGACCCCCTGCAGCCCCTCGCTCCGGCAGGGTTTCACGTGAAACATTGCGGGTTGTAGGACCATGCGATGTTTGCATTGACAGCACCCCCCACGCCCCGCTAGAGGCGCGCGCCTACCCAGCCTCCGGCAATGATGTCCGGGGGCACCGTGCCCAGATGGCGGAATTGGTAGACGCACCGTCTTCAGGTGGCGGCGCTCGCAAGGGCGTGGAGGTTCGAGTCCTCTTCTGGGCACCAAAACTCCTGCGGGAGTGGCATCAAAAACCTTGAAAAAACCGCAGAAATCTGCCATTTTTGGGCAGGTTTTGATGCTCTGCGTTTCAGGCCGTTTCACGCCATGCCACGCGAATTCGTGGCATGGAAAGGGCCATTGGCCCGCATTTGCCCTTTTTCCAGAAAGGTCATGCCACGAAATGCCACTTAACGCACTGCAAATCCGTAGCTTTCAGCCGGAA
>VFQO010000242.1_pt1 | contig 69081 bp, 57 predicted proteins | sample 3512331 | NCBI WGS metagenome assembly VFQO01 (sample SAMN10412371, study PRJNA504923) | tailings metagenome | isolation source: Replicate 3 from Balatoc abandoned mine | place: Philippines: Itogon, Benguet | collected 2017-08-28 | reverse complement strand
TAAGAGACAAGTATGAAAGTTATATTGATACCAATAATTTACAGCCTATTAAGTTTATCCGAAATGTAAATGAAGGTGGATATAAGATCAATGAAAATGTAAGCTTTAACCGGCAAGCCAATACAGCCACCAGTGAAAAAGGCACAGTGAAAGTTCCCAACTGTATACAGGACGTTTTAAGTGCCATTTATTATGCCAGGAATATCAATTTTGAAAAGTATAAGCCTGAGGATAAAATTCCCTTTACCATGTTTCTGGATAATGAAATCTTCAACCTTTATATAAAGTATCTGGGTAAAGAAACCATTAAAACCAGGTTTGGTAAATTCAGAGCCATCAAGTTCAAACCCCTATTGGTAAAAGGTACATTGTTTGAAGGGGGGGAGAAAATGACGGTTTGGGTAAGCGATGATGCCAATCATGTACCCTTGCGTATTGAAAGCCCCATTGTTGTGGGTAGCGTAAAAGTAGATATGATGGGGTACAAGAATTTACGATACCCCTTCAGTTCAATGATTTCTGAAAGATAATTGCACGCTATTAAAGGTCTGCTAAATGAATCGCTTCTTTCATTCTGACACCCTTTTCTGTTTGCTGCAAGGTGCAGCACTCAATACTAGGGTCGTGTTCAAAAAATAGAATATAGTCGTTATTAACAGCTTCGGCCAAAAAGGATTTTTTCTCTTTTAAGGTAGTCAGTGGAAACATATCATAGCCCATTACATAGGGCAAGGGGATATGCGAAGCGGAGGGTAATAAATCTGCCATGTAAACGATGGTCTTTCCCTTGTATTCAATCTGCGGCAACATCATGCTTTTGGTATGACCATTTACAAAACGGATACTAAAGTTTTTTGTAAACGGAACCGATTCTAATAAACCATCGTTGGTAAATTCGTTGGTTGGCGCATCAATCATTTTTAATTGTCCGCTTTCCTGAATGGGTAAAATATTTTCTTTTAAGAAGGATGCTTTTTCTCTGTCGTTGGGATTTACCGCCCAATCCCAATGCAAGGGGTTACTCCAATAAGTAGCATTGGGAAATGCCGTAACCAACTTATCTCCTTGCTTTTCTATGCTGCCTCCACAATGATCAAAATGCAGGTGGGTATGAAAAACATCTGTAATATCGTTTCTGGTAAATCCAATTTGTCCCAAAGCTTCATCCATCTGCTTTGTATCAGACATTCCATAGTGTCCAAAAAATTTGGCATCCTGTTTAAAGCCGATGCCCGTATCAATCAATATCAATCGTCCTTCGTCTTCAATAACTAAACTGCGCAAAGCCCAATTGCAAAGATTGTTTTCGTCGGCAGGATTGAGTTTATTCCACAATGATTTGGGAACAACTCCATACATGGCTCCGCCATCTAACTTGAAATAACTATGGTTGATACTATGCAGTTTCATGAGCCTTCTGTTTAGACTGCAATTTAGCGCCAGAAAACAGAATCAACAATCCAATCACAAAAAATATAACCAATACCAATACAGAATTGCGTTGAGAGCCGGAAAGTTCGTTGATATAGCCAAAACTAAACATGCCCACCACAATCGAAATCTTTTCGGTTACATCGTAAAAACTAAAATAAGATGTAGTGTCTGTGGTCTCTGGCATCAGTTTGGCATAAGTGCTTCTACTGAGTGCCTGTATGCCTCCCATCACAAATCCAACCAATACGGCCAATCCATAAAATTCATAAATCCCGTTTCTGGGTAAAGTATAACCTATTATGCAAAGCAGAATCCAGAAGGCAATGGTAATCATCAATGCTTTGAAATTGCTGGTAATCTTAGATAACCATGCAATGGTATAAGCACCAGGTATGGCAATAAACTGAATAATCAAAATGGCGATGATTAAATTCATGGTAGGGATATTCAGTTCGCTCTTGCCATATAAAGTAGCTACCAGCATTACTGTCTGAACGCCCATATTGTAAAAGAAGAAAGAAAATAAAAATCTTTTCAGTACTGGCATGGATTGTATTTGTTTCCAGACCTTATTCAATTCTTTATAGCCCCCAGCTAAAACTTCTTTGTTTGATTTGGTTCCGCCGGCAGGAACAGATTTTGGCAGTCTTTTTAAAGCCAGCTGTCCAAATCCCCACCACCAGATACCCACCAATAAAAATGAAAACTGTGAGGCTTTGCCTACCGTGATGCCGAATGAATCCGGAGATAACACAAATACAAAACAGATGACTTGTAATATCATACTACCGATATAACCCATGGCAAATCCCTTGGCACTTACTTTGTCTCTGTCTTCAGGGGCAGCAATTTCTGGCAGAAAGGAGTTATAAAAAACAAGACTACTCCAAAAACCTATGCAGGCAATAATTAAACAAGCCAGACCAAATGCCAAATTGGTCTTGTCATAAAAATACAAGGCAGCGCATGCTGCACTACCGAGGGTGCAAAAGAAAAAAAGGAACTGTTTTTTATTTCCTTTGAAGTCGGCAATGGATGAAAGAATGGGAGACAATAAAGCAACCACAATAAATGCAATGGCTAATGCATAATTGTATAGCGCTGTGTTTATAAATTCTCTCCCAAAAAGCGTAACAGTGTCATTCAGGGTTTGATCGTTGCCGTCTCCGGTAACGGCTTCGTAATAAGCGGGAAAAATGGTGGAAGTGATAACTAGATTGTAAGCACTATTGCCCCAATCGTACATTGCCCAACCATTGATGACTTTTTTACTGGCTGTAGTAACAGACATGGTGTTTATTTCAGGTGACCTGTTAAGATAAGGATAATTAAAATTAAACCAACAATAACCCTGTACCAGCCAAATAATTTAAAGCCGTATTTCTGTAAATAAGTGATGAAAAATTTAATGGCCAATAGTGCTACAAGAAAAGCAACTACATTTCCGAGACCTAATAAAATCATATTGTTTCTGGTGAAAATTAAATCAGGGGTTTCTGTATAGGCTTTTAATAATTTATACCCTGTTGCCGCTGCCATGGTAGGTACTGCTAAGAAGAAAGAAAATTCAGCAGATAGTTTTCTGGTTAATCCCTGTTGCATCCCGCCAATAATACTAGCAGCGCTTCTACTAACGCCAGGAATCATGGCCACACATTGCCAGAAGCCAATGATGAATGCTTTTTTATTGGTCACCTGTTCATCTACTGAAATAGTAGGGTTTTTGAAAAAAGAATCTATGAAAATCAAGGCCACACCACCCAATACCATGGTAATAGAAACCACCATGGGGCTTTCTAATAAAGCATCTATCGTGTCAGAAAACAAAGCACCCAAAATCAGCGCAGGTAGAACCGCGATAATCAATTTTAAATAAAATTGCCAACGATTGAGTGGGAAGAATTTACCCCTGAATAATATCACTACCGAACATATAGCACCTAACTGAATCGCTACTTCAAACAATTTAGTGAAATCATCTTTTGCGATGCCCATGAATGAACTGGCAATAATCATATGGCCAGTAGATGAAATCGGAAGGAATTCGGTAACGCCTTCAATAATCGCGATTATGACGGCTTCTAAATAAGTCATAGTATCAATATATCAGTGTTTCTTGGTCTAAATATAGATTAAGAGCTGCAAATGGCAAAACAAAGTACAAAGTCAGAAAATTGAATGATTTTTTATTTATTTGAGGGGCTTCATGGAGAAAAACATGGGTTTCATGAAATTTGTAGGCAGTTTGATGGAGTTTTAGTTTTATTAATTATTAAGATGTACACTTTCAAAAAAAATACTTTATGAAACAAAAACTCATTTCAATTTCTTTAGCCTTATTGCTTTTTACAACTTATCCAATTTCAAGTGAAGCAAGAATGTTTGGTAGAGAAACCTATCTTAGTGTTGCCATTTCAGATGGTCAGTGTGCATATATTAGACACTATTATCGTAGTTATTTTTTTTGGGTTGTAACAGAAGAGAGCTATTATGATGAATTGGTTGGTTGTATTTAGTTCAATTTTTGGTTTGTCAGTCAATAATTAATTATGTATAAATATTTCGTATGTCTTTTTTCATTATTGATTTTAAATAGTTGTAAATCAAACCCTAAATTTCCATTACTTGAAAAAAAATATCTGAATGATACAATAGTTTTTCAAGTATTCAATAAGATTAACAAACCAATAGATTTGGCAAGTGCAGTGTATCTAAATCGCAAAGTTGGTTCATATTCTAATGATCAAGGCAAAATTGTATTACCCTTCATACCTAATGATTCTATAAAAATCTCTTGTATAGGTTTCAAAGACACCATAATTGACCCTAAAAGTTTTAGTTTCACAAAGCGAGTTTTGCTTGAAGAAAAGCCAACTATTTTACCGGATGTTTATGTGAGAAATTATACCTTATTGCCTCAATTTGAAAATCTTGGTTTCTACAATGATTTTAGTAAAAATTTTTGTATCAATCAATATGGGTCACAAGTTGCAGTTTTGATAAATAATAATGATAAAAAGGGGGTATTGAATCAAATTCAAATTAAGCATCAAAAAACAACTTATGAAAGCTATTTGAGAATTCATATTTATGACAACGTAGCTTTGGGGAATTTACCGGGATCAGACATCATTGATACTGTAATTATTTGCAAAGTAGTTCCTAGGTCAAAGAAAACAATTATTGATTTAAGCGGTACCCGAATTAATGTCAGTAATATGATTTTTCACATCGGCATTGATTTTCTCGGCAAAAAAAATTTCATTGATGGGGGGTATTTAGATTATAACAAACAACCTGTTGAACCTTTTATATTGTTAACTGATAAATATATTGAGGAACATACTGCTATCAATTTTATGTCTAAAAAGTGGAGCAAATATTTTGTATTGAATGACCCAAAAGGGGTTAAAAAAATCACCAACGCAATTATCTCCTGTACAATTCAGCGTTCAAAATAGTTTAGAACTTTTTAAGCTGCAGTCTTTGGCTTCTTAAAGATGGCGTATACTTCAATTAACAAGCCAACTACAATCAAAATAGGCGCAATGGTAATGCGGGTACTGCTGTATACTTCGTTATTTGAAAATATATTGGGGTCTGCGCTCTTGCCTCCACTCATTAAAAACATACCCAATGCAATCACTAGTCCACCAACTAGCATTAATATGAAATTTTCTTTTGAAAATAGTGGGGTGGTTTTATTGGTAGTGCTCATTTTAAATATTTATCGTTTTTTAAATCGGATTGCTAATATTGACTAATATAAATCGTCTAGTTTCATTTTCAAGTATTTCAACACACTTCTATGCGTGCTTAATACCGAAATACCCACACCTAATATAATTAATCCCCCAAATAGGAGTAAAGTATGATTGGTATTTCGGATGGCTTTTAATTGAGGAAACTGTGCTTCTGCCCAGCCAATTAATGAGAACATTAATACAATCGCAATACCCGAACTAATGAGTCCATTAATAACAGCGCGAATATTGAGTGGTCGGGCAATAAAAGACTGTGTTGCTCCCACCATCTGCATCGTCTTAATTAAAAATCGATTGCTGAACATGGCCAAACGAATCGTATTGTCAATACTTACAATCACAATTACACAGAGGGTAATGGCTACTACTAAAAAGATGAGTCCGATTTTGGAAGCTCTTTCATTTAAACTGGTAACCAAACTTTTCGGGTATTGTAAATCAGTAATTTGATTGCCATACGCTGCCATTAAATCAGCGCTGATGACGGCCAGACTGTCTTTGTTTACATATTCAGCTTTTGCATAAAAGTCAATGCTCTCCGGCAAAGGGTTTACATCTAAAATTTTGGCCCAGTCCTCATTGTTTTCCTTGTTCCAAATTTCCTTGGCTGTATTCTTGTCTACATACACAACGTTTTTAGCGTAAGGTTTAGCAGCAATGTATTGTTGAATTTGTGCAATGGTATCCTTGTTCAGGGTACGCATATAAGCACTTAAGCGAATATCTTCCTTGAAGGTATTGCCAACTGCGTTCAGATTCAGAAAGAACCAGCCCATGATTCCCATGATTAATAAAACCAGGGCCACGCCTACAACGGTATAGATATAATTGGGTTTTCCCCGCTTGAGTGATGCTTTTCCTGCCTGCGCCATATAGTATTCCTTTTTTAACCGCTGCTGGTCAGCGGTGGTCTGCTTTCAAACGTTACAAATGTAGGGTTTTGACAGCTAATGACTTACATTTGCACCCTTAAACCTGCCTTGAAAATAAGCGAATATTTCTCGGCAGGCGTTAAAGAAACGCAAATAAATAAAAAGGGCAGGCAAGATGGACTATCAATTCAGAGCGATTGAACAAAAATGGCAGGAATCCTGGAAACAATCTGGGGCATACACGGTTCCCAATAACAGCAATAAACCCAAGTATTATGTACTGGACATGTTCCCTTATCCAAGTGGAGCAGGATTGCATGTGGGGCATCCTTTAGGATACATTGCATCTGATATTTTCAGTCGCTATAAAAGACTAAAGGGGTTCAATGTGTTGCATCCTATGGGATATGATGCTTTTGGATTGCCTGCTGAACAGTATGCTATTGAGCACGGCGTACATCCTGCCGTGAGTACGGTGCAAAATATTAACAATTTCAGAAAGCAATTAGACAATATTGGATTCTCCTATGACTGGAGCAGGGAAGTAAGAACCTGTGAACCGGATTACCATAAATGGACACAGTGGATTTTTCTGCAGTTGTTCAATTCTTTTTTTAACCGCCAGCTTCAAAAAGCTGCGCCCATTGCAGAACTTGTTGCATCTTTTGAAAAAGAAGGAAACGATTTGCATCCATGTCCTGCCAATGATCAATTGTCTTTTACCGCTGCAGAGTGGAAAGCATTTTCAGAAAAGGAGCAGCAGGATATTTTAATGCAGTACCGTTTGGCTTTCTGCGGTTACGGAGAGGTAAACTGGTGTGAGGCCCTGGGTACAGTATTGGCCAACGATGAAGTGGTGAATGGATTAAGTGAGCGGGGTGGTCATCCGGTTGTTAAGAAAAAATTGCGTCAATGGTACTTACGCATTACTGAATATGCAGACCGTTTAATTGAAGGGCTTGATCAAATTGAATTCAGCGAAGCAATGCGCGAAATGCAAACCAATTGGATTGGAAAATCCTATGGGGCAGAAATTGATTTTGCCATTGCAGACCATGCTGCTGGCGGCAAACTAAAAGTGTACACCACAAGACCGGATACTATTTTCGGTGTTGACTTTATGGTGGTGGCACCAGAGCACGAATTAATTAATCAGATAACCACACCTGAACAAAAAGATGCAGTTGAAGCCTACATTGCTTATGTAAAAAGCCGCAGTGACAGAGAGCGTCAGGCAGAGAAGAAAATTACCGGTTGCTTCACCGGCGCTTATGCATTGAATCCTTTTAACCAAAGAAGAATTCCCATCTGGATTTCAGAGTACGTATTGGCGGGTTATGGAACCGGAGCCATCATGGCGGTGCCTTGTGGAGACGAAAGAGATTTCAAATTTGCGAAGCATTTTAATATTCCCATCACCAATATTATTGGAGAACATTTCAATGGAGAAGAAGCCAATTCCACCAAAGAAGTGGCTTTGAGTAATTCTGAGTTTTTAGACGGAATTATTTTAAAAGATGCGATTGCCATTGTGATTGACAAGTTGGTAGAAATGGGTATTGGCAAACGCAAAGTCAATTATAAAATGCGCGATGCGGCCTTTAGCAGACAACGCTACTGGGGAGAACCTTTCCCAATTATTTGGAAGGATGGAATTGCTTACCCTTTGGATGAATCTAAGCTGCCATTAACATTGCCGCAGGTGGATAGTTACGCACCAGGTCCGGAGGGAGAAGGACCGCTGGCCAATATTCCAGAATGGATTCATCAGTTTGATTCCATTGTTCCAGGTGGGGCACTCGAAACCAATACCATGCCGGGTTATGCGGGTAGTAGCTGGTACTTCCTGCGCTATATGGATCCGCATAACAATGACTCTTTTTGTGAAAGAAAAGTAAGTGATTATTGGAATCAGGTAGACCTGTATATAGGAGGAACCGAGCATGCAGTAGGGCACTTGTTGTATAGCAGAATGTGGACCAAAGTATTGTTCGATTTAGGTCATATTGGATTTGATGAGCCTTTTAGAAAATTATTGAATCAGGGAATGATTCAAGGTAGTTCAAGGTTTGTGTATCGAAACAAACAGAACCCCAGTGAATTTATTTCTGCCGGATTAATTGATCAATACGAAACCATTCCATTGCACGTAGATGTAAACTTTGTGGATGGATTTGAATTGGATATCGATTCGTTTAAAGCATGGAGAAATGGGGAGTATGCCAACGCCACATTTGTATTGGAAAACGGCAAATACCTCTGCGGAGCAGAAGTAGAAAAAATGTCGAAGAGTAAGTTCAATACCGTTAATCCGGATGTGTTGGTAGAAAAATATGGCGCAGATACTTTTCGTATGTATGAAATGTTCTTAGGTCCTGTTGATCAGAGCAAGCCTTGGGATACCAAGGGGATTGAAGGGGTTCACCGTTTCCTGAAAAAACTCTGGCGTTTATTTTATGATGAGTTGAAAGGAAAAGTCTGGAACACAGACAGTCCCAATCCCGCAGAACTAAAAGTACTGCACAAAACCATCTTGAAAATTCAGGAAGATACGGAACGCTTTAGTTTTAATACGGCCGTAAGTACCTTCATGATTTGTGTGAATGAATTGGCCGATCTCAAATGCAATAAGAAAGAAATTTTAGAGCAAGTGTTGATTTTGCTTACGCCATATGCACCTCATATTAGTGAAGAGCTTTGGCATTTAATTGGCAATGAAGGCTCCGTGTTGGATGCAACGTTCCCTGTGTTTAATGCATCTTATGTGCAGGAATCTTCTAAAGACTATCCAGTAAGCATTAATGGAAGGGTAAGAACCAATATTACGCTTCCCCTTGAAATGGAATCGGAAGAAGCTCAAAAAGAAGTGCTGGCCAACGAGCTGGTACAGAAATGGCTGGAAGGAAAACCGGTTAAGAAATTCATTTTTGTAAAAGGGAGAATGATCAATGTCGTTGTATAAAATTTTTCTGGGCCTTGCCCTCGCAATTAACGTTGGTGCAAAGGCACAAGAAGCTGAAGTGCCATCACCCAAAAAGACATTCAGGAATTTTATTAATCCTGACTCCTTGCCATTAATGAATCTGAGAATAGTTCCCATTCCTATTTTAACTTCTACTCCGGAAACTGGTGTCAGGATTGGAGGTGCACTGGAGTATTTTTTTAATGCTAAGGAAAAGGACAGTGAGGCAAGGGGATCTTATTTGCATGGACAGTTTACGTATAGTACCAAGGGGCAGATTGAAGTGAAGGGAACCTGGCAGGTTTTTACCAGAGGAGAAAGATTTGTTTATAGAGGATCTGCTGGATATAGTACCTACAACGATCGTTTTTGGGGCATTGGCAATAATACGGTTGCAGAAGCTGATTATTTGCCTCAAGACTATAGCCGTATTTTTCTGGAATCCAGAACCTATCGTTTATTAAAAAATAAATGGTATGCAGGTTTAAAATTGGATTACAACGATGTGTACCAGGTAGTGAATAAAAGACCTTTGAAACCATCAGAGCAAAATGTTCCCGGCATCAATGGTAGTAAGACTTTGGGGATTGGACCCGCTATCTTGTATGAAGGTCGAGATTTTCCATTCAGCGCTCATAGTGGTAGTTATGCTGAATTCTATTATGCCCGCAATATTTCATTTAAGAATAATCCTTTTGATTTTAATACCTGGTTCCTGGACCTACGGAAATATTTTCCTTTGAGTCCTAATAGCACGCTGGCTTTTCAATTAAATAGTATTCATACAACGGGAAATGTTCCTGTTCGGGAGTTGCCCCGTGTAGGTGGTTCCGTACTGATGCGTGGGTATTTTACCGGGCGTTTCAGAGATAAGTCTTCTACTGCATTACAGGCAGAGTACCGCTTTCCCATCTGGAAATGGATATCTGGTGCAGCCTTTGGTTCGGCCGGCTTTATTGATGGTTCTATCGGAAATTATTCTACTTCCAATCTGCTAAAAGCGGGTGGTATGGGGCTTCGTTTTGTGGTGAACAAGAAAAACAGAATGATTCTCCGTTTGGATTATGCCAGAAATGGCACCGAAGGTGGCGCCTATTATATCAGACTCAACGAGGCATTTTAATTCATTCCTTACCCGCTTCCTGCTTATTTATTATATTCACGGTTCAAAAATTGTTCCATGAATAAATATATTTTTTCCATGGGGATGCTGCTGCTGGCAGTTCCTTCCATGGCACAGAACAAAATGATCAGTAAAGCTGATCTGATGGCCAATAAGTTGCCTGAAAATTTTCAGAATCCTCTTCCTCGTTTCATGAAATGGCTGGATGACGACCGCGTAATTCTGAATCAGAAAATACATCCAGATTCGGCCAGCAAAAACTATGTGATGGAAGTAAAAACAGGCAAGCTGATACTGGCAACGCCGGATCAGATGAAAGGGGCTGCTCCTCCTGCAAAATCTGTCTCTGTAAAAAAAGGAGATTTGTTTTACAAGGACGGAGACGTTGAGAAGCAAATTACTTTTGATGCTGCGGAAGAAAAAAATCCAACTTTTTCACCCGACAGCGCTTATATCGCGTACACAAAATCTAACGACTTATATACTTACCATATTCCTAGCGCCAAAGAAACCCGTTTAACCACTACAGGTTCAAGCACTTCTTTGAATGGGTATGCAAGCTGGGTATACTGGGAAGAGATTTTTGGTAGAGGAACCCGTTATCGTGCTTTCTGGTGGAATCCCAATAGTAAGCAATTGGCCTATATGCATTTTGACGAGAGCATGGTGCCGATGTTCCCAATCTATAGCAGCGAAGGACAACATGGTTTCATTGAAGAGACCCGTTATCCTAAACCAGGCGATAAAAATCCGGAAGTTAAATTAGGATTTGTGTCTGCTGACGGAGGCAATACCACTTGGGCCGATTTTAATCCCAAAGAAGACCAATACTTTGGTTGGCCTGTTTGGAGAATGGATGGTAGCAGTTTGTTGGTGCAATGGATCAACAGAGGACAAGATCATCTGAAAATCTTTGATGTAAATCCAGGTTCTGGAGGCAAAAAAATCATGTACGAAGAACAACAGAAAACATGGGTGGATCTGGAAGACAGAGCGGGTCAGCGTTTTACCTTCTTGAAATCCAAGCCTGCATTTATTCTGGAGAGCGATAAAACCGGCTGGAACCATTTATACCTGCACAACAATGATGGCAGCTTAATCAATCCAATCACATCAGGAGATTTTACCGTATTGAGCACAGAGTTGATTGACGAGAAAAACGGATTGGTGTATTTTACGGCCAGAGGAAAGGAGAATACTGCACGTATAGATCTATACAGTGTTAAATTAAACGGTGCAGATTTAAAGCGTTTGACATTTGGTGAGTATGATCATACACAGGTAAGACTTTCTCCGAATGGCAAATACTTTGTTACTACTTACAGTAATACTACCACTCCTTTTAAAATGAGTCTGGTAGACAATAAGGGTAAAATCGTCCGCGAACTGGGTGATGCAAAAGGATCAGCCATGGGCGAGTACCAGATTGCGAAAACAGAATTCATTCACATTAAAAGCGCTGATGGTTTGTTTGAATTGCCTGCCCAAGTAACCTGGCCAGCCAATATGGATCCCAATAAGAAGTATCCTATGTTGGTAGATATTTATGGTGGCCCCAATGCTGGCAATACCTGGGACAGATGGTCCTGGAATGCAACCCGTGAAATGTATGCACAGGAAGGATTGATTCATGTGAAATTTGATCATCGTGCTAGTGGACATTTTGGTAAGGCGGGCGTGAATTATATGCACCGTAACTTAGGATTCTGGGAAATGCAGGATTATATGCAAATGGCTAAATGGTTTATTCAAAAAGGCTTTGCAGATCCAACCAAAATTGCCATCACTGGATTTAGCTACGGTGGGTATATGAGTGCTTATGCTTTAACCTATGGTTCATCTGTATTTACCCATGCAATGGCTGGAGGATCTGTGGTAGACTGGAGTTTATACGATAGTCACTATACAGAGAAGTTCATGGACACACCTGCAGAAAATCCGGATGGATACAAGAGTAGCAGTGTATTAAGTCATATTGACAAGTTTAAAGGAACCTTACAGCTGGTTCACGGTACTATGGACGATAATGTGCATATGCAGAACAGTATTCAGCTGGCCAGTGCTTTACAGGATAAGGGCAAGGATTTTGAATTCATGCTATATCCTGGCGGCAGACATGGATGGGGTGGTGCCAAGGGAAACCATTTCAATAACCTGAAAACCAAGTTTATTTATAAACATTTATTGGAGAAAGAAGTGCCAAAGGGCATGTTAAGATAAACGGTAACCTGAGTATATTAAAAGCCATCCATTTATATGGGTGGCTTTTTTTGTTATACAAATACACTTACTTTCAATATTCAATTTTATTTTATGAGTATCAGGATAATAGCAGTCCTACTGGGCTTTACAGTTCAAACCCTTTTTGCACAAACTGTATCACCGCGTTTTTTATCGCACCCGGTTTTAACACCAGATGCGCAAACCGTTGTATTTAGTTTTGAAGGAGATCTCTGGAAGGCATCGGTTCAGGATGGCCAGGCTACCCGCTTAACTGCCATGCAGGGATATGAAACCACACCCCGTATTTCGCCAGATGGTAAATGGCTGGCGTTTACTGGAGAGCAAATGGGCAATGCCGATATCTATATAATGCCACTGGCAGGTGGTGATGTGAAACAACTGACTTTTCACAGTGCATCTGATCAGGTTGCCAATTTTAGCTGGGATAGTAAGACCATTTATTTCACTTCTAATCGTTATGGGATTGCTTCAGCATATACGGTATCTATTAATGGGGGGACGCCTAAAAAATTGTTTGGTGATCATTATTTCCTGATGGATCATCTGATTGCCGAGCATCCTGTTTCAGGGGATATTTATTTTAATGATACCTGGGAAAGTAATAATCAGGTAGCCAGAAAAAGATACAAGGGTCCCTTTAATCCGGATATTCAATCCTATAATTTAAAAACAAAGCAATACCAGAAGCATACCACTTGGGAAGGCAAGGATTTTGCTACTACGATTGACCAGAAGGGCAATATTTATTTTATTTCTGATGAAGCGAATGGAGAATACAATTTGTATAGTCTCGATAAAGGAAAGAAAATGGCACTTACGCAGTTTGCCACTTCTATTAAAACACCGATGGTAAGTGCTAACGGATCCAGTGTTGTTTTTGAAAAAGATTATCAATTGTGGTTGTATGATGTTGTTGGTAAGAAGGCAAAGCCTTTGAATATTCAACTATATAGAAATCAGGTATTACCAGCACAAAAAGAATATGAGGTACGAGGAAAAATTTCGGCCTTTGATCTTTCCCCGGATGGGAAAAAACTGGCTTTTGTTTCCAGAGGTGAATTGTTTGTTAGTGATGCAGACGGGAAATTCATTAAGCAAATACAGCGCAACAATACCGAAAGAGCCAGAGAAGTTAAATGGTTGTCGGACAATCAAACCTTGCTTTATAATGAAACCGCAGGCGGTTACCTGAATATTTTTTCTGTAGCTGCAAATGGATCAGCTTCTCCTAAAAAAATTACTCAGTCCAATAAAGACAATCGTTCTCTTGTATTGAACAAGTCCAGATCTAAAATGGTTTACCTGAGCGGCAGAGACGAAGTGGTTTTAATGGACACCAAAACCTTTGAAAGCAAAACCATTGCAAAAGAAGAAATATGGGCTATGCAAAATTCAAGTCCTGGCTTTTCTCCGAATGATGAATATGTTTTGTTTACTGCAGTACGCAACTTTGAACAGGATATTTTTATTCACCATATTGCTCAAAACAAAACTTATAACTTAACCAATACGGGCGTATCAGAAGCAGATCCGGTATGGAGTCCGGACGGTAAGTCTATTTATTTTATTAGTAACAGAACCAGGCCTGCCTATCCATTTGGCATGAATAATCCAAGAATTTTTAAAATGCCTTTAGAGAAATTAGATGACCCCTATCGTTCCGATAAATTTGATGAGCTCTTTAAGCCTGCCAAAAAAGATTCTGCTAAAACTGTTTCTGTGTCTATTGACTTTACAGGGTTGATGGAGCGTCTGGATCAGGTAGGTCCTACTTTTGGTTCTCAGTATTTGCTGACAGTTTTGCAAAAGGGAGACAAAACTTCTGTACTCTATCTGAGTGATCATGCAGAAGGGAAGCCTTCGCTTTGGAAAACTGTGATTGATCCCTTTGAAAATCCCAAGACTGAAAAAATTGCAGGCATTGATGCGAATAGTATTGAGTTTGCTGAAGCAGGAGAGAAATTGATGTTATTGGGGAATGGCACCCTTTATAAATTGAACTTGGATGGCAATAAGGCAGATGCGGTAACCATTTCACAAAGTTTTCAAAGAAGCCTGCAGGGCGAGTTTGAACAGATTTTTCAGGAAACCTGGGCGCAGGTAGAACAAAATTTTTATGATGAGCAATTTCATGGAATCAACTGGCCCGAAACGAAGAAAAAATATGCTTCCTATTTGCCATACTTAAATACCAGAGCCGATTTAAGGGTATTGCTAAATGATATGTTGGGCGAGTTGAATTCATCGCACCAAGGTTTTAGTTCAAGCGGTGAAGAGGAATCCATTCGTTTGGTGAATCGTACCATGGAAACAGGGATTGTATTTGACAATGATCAGCCTTATGTGGTAAAAAGAATCATTGCCAATTCACAAGCCGATAAAAAAAGCATGGATATACAACCTGGCGATGTTTTAATTAAAGTGAACAACGAAGCAGTTGATATGGCCAAAGACAGGAACAGTTATTTTAGTAAAGCTAGTTTTGACAGAGAAATCAATTTGGTTTTTGATAGAAAAGGGAAAACCATTGCTGTAAATATCCATCCGCAAAGATCAGTGGCTCCTGAATTATACAATGAATGGAGTAAAGCCAATCAGGAAGAGGTAAATGCGAGAACCAAGCAACGAATTGCCTATCATCATATGAAAGATATGGGCACAAGAGAATTAGAGCAATTCCTGATTGATATGACACAGGATTTGTATCAGAAAGAGGGATTGATTCTGGATTTACGCTACAATACCGGAGGTAATGTGCACGATGAAGTGCTGAAGTTTTTAAGTCAGAAAACCTATTTGCGCTGGAAATACCGAGAAGGGAAATTAACTCCTCAATCCAATTTTGGTCCATCCGATAAGCCCATTGTTTTATTGATTAATGAACAGTCTTTAAGTGATGCAGAAATGACGGCTGCAGGATTCAAGGCTTTGAAGCTGGGTAAAGTAATTGGAATGCCCACCTATCGCTGGATTATATTTACCAGTGGTGCAGGATTGGTTGATGGCTCTTTTGTAAGACTACCCAGCTGGGGTTGTTATAGTTTAGATGGAAAAGATCTTGAGTTAACAGGAGTAGAGCCTGATATATTTGTGCCATTGAATTTTCAGGACAAAATCAATAAACGCGATCCGCAGTTAGATAAAGCCATAGAAGAAGTTTTAAAGCAATTGAAATAATTAGCATATGCACACAGAAAGTTTTTATTTCTGGTTGAGTCAGCAAACAGTGTTGGCAATTGAACCCATAGTCCCGTTTATACCCGCTAAGCATAAACTATTGTCATTGGATTTTACAGAAAGGAATACGGCCTTAACAACCGCTTTAATTGAAGACACAATTACATTCTCAGCCTATGTGAATCAACAGCTAAAAGATCATGCTGCAACTTATGGAATTGGTGGTTACAATGAACACCGAACCGTTTATGCCAGGAGTAGGGTTTTTGATGGAGTTGACCCGGCCGATGCAAGATGCGTTCACTTGGGTGTAGATATCTGGGGTAAAGCGGGCACTCCTGTGGCAGCCCCCTTGGATGCTGCTGTGCATAGCTTTGCATTAAATGATGCCTATGGTGATTATGGCGCAACCATTATTTTGGAACATCAACTTGCTGGCGTACAATTCTATACATTGTATGGACACCTTTCTTTACGTGATATTACCAATTTGAAGGAAGGCGATTTTATTTCGGCAGGAAAAGTATTTGCACATTTTGGTGAACCCAATGAGAATGGTCAATGGCCACCCCATTTGCATTTTCAAATAATCCTAGATATGGAGGGTAAAAAGGGAGACTATCCAGGTGTTTGTAGTTTAAGGGATAGAGAAAAGTATTTACATAATTGCCCTGATCCAGATGTTTTATTGAATTTACTTCAATGGGCTCAATAAACTTCTCCTTATAAGATAGTTGGCGTAAAATCAGGTTTTTCCCATTGTTTGATGATATGGGATGGTATGGTATGAATCCCTGTTTTGGAATGTCCTGCAAAATATAGCATACTTCTGGCAATGGCTTTAGCATGCACGGGCATATATTTTTTAAATCGGCCTTTCATAATGGGCATGGCTTTTAAAGCAAAGAAAATTCCCAGCTCTTCCAGCCATCTCGATTCTTTTCTGGGTCCAAGAATAAAAGAAGGTTGGAAAATATAAATGGAGCTGTAGTTGAGTTGTTTTAGTGCTTCTTCTAATTTTCCCTTGGTACGGTTGTAAAACACACTTGATTTAGGATTGGCTCCGGCTGCTGTAATCACCAGCAAACGTTTACTGCCTGCGTACAACTGTAGTTTTGCAATATGCAATGGGGCATGTAAATCAATCAGTGTAAATGCTTCCCTGGTTTTTACGGTTTTGATGGTTGCCCCTAAACAGCAATAAACATCGTCCGCTTCTGTCCAGGATTCAATGGTGGCAAAGTTTACCAGCTGCTCTATCAATTTAGGGTGTACCCTCCCCAATGGCTTGCGAACGTAAATAGTAACCTGACTGTATAAGTCTGACTCTAACAGCATTTCAAGCAAATAAGATCCTGTTAATCCACTTGCTCCTAATACCAACGCTTTTCTTTGCACCTTGCTTTAATTTTATCAAAGATAAGGACTGCTTTATTTGTACTTTTGAAGAGTTATGTCAAATAATAATCTGAATAGCGATTTGAATGGATTAAATGCTTCTGAAAGGGAGTTTGAGAATACCATTCGACCCAAGGAAATCGACGAATTTTCCGGGCAACCCCAGTTGATTGAGAATCTGGTGATTTTTATTAAAGCCGCTAAAATCAGGGGAGAAGCGCTGGACCATATTTTATTTCACGGTCCCCCCGGCTTGGGTAAAACTACTTTGAGTAGGATTGTTGCCAATGAATTGGGGGTAAGCATCAAAGAAACTTCAGGGCCGGTCATTGAAAAACCCGGTGACCTGGCTGGACTGTTGACCAATTTGCAACCCAATGATGTACTTTTTATAGATGAAATTCATAGACTGAGTACGGTAGTTGAAGAGTATCTGTATTCGGCAATGGAAGATTTCAAAATAGATATTATGATTGATTCTGGTCCAAATGCCAGAAGCATTCAGATCAATCTGAATCCCTTTACGCTGGTAGGGGCAACCACCCGCAGTGGTTTATTAACGGCACCCCTGCTTTCTAGATTCGGAATTAAATCGCGACTTGAATATTATGGGGCTACTGTTTTGCAAAAAATTATTGAGAGAAGTGCATCCATATTGGGTACTCAAATCACCATTGATGCAGCAGCTGAAATTGCAGGCAGGAGCAGGGGAACCCCCAGAATTGCCAATGGATTGCTCAGAAGAGTGAGGGATTTTGCACAAGTATTAAACGATGGAAAAATTGATTTGGGCATTACACAGCATGCATTGAAAGCATTGAATGTAGATGCGCATGGATTGGATGAAATGGACAACCGTATTTTATCTGCCATTATCAATAAGTTCAAAGGAGGTCCTGTGGGGATTACTACCATTGCAACTGCAGTAGGCGAAGAGCCAGGCACCATTGAAGAAGTGTATGAACCTTTTTTAATTCAGGAAGGCTTTTTACAAAGAACCCCCAGGGGAAGAGAAGCTACTTTAAAAGCCTATAATCACCTGGGGATTGTTATGAAAAGAGGAGAGGCAGGGGAACTTTTCAGTTAAGGCATCCCTTATTTTTTAAAATCTACTATGGGGCAACCAGTCTGAAGCCATTTCCATGAATATTGACAATTTCAATATTGCTGTCTTCTTTTAAATACTTGCGGAGTTTGGCAATATAAACGTCCATGCTTCTTCCATTGAAATAAGTATCACTGCCCCATATTTTTTTCAATGCTCTTTCACGGGGCAATAAATCATTTTTGTGTTCGGCCAGCATTTTTAAAAGTTCATTCTCTTTGGGAGAAAGGGTTTGCATGGTAGCACCATTTTTTAATTCTCTGAGCTTTGGATTAAAATGATAAGTGCCTAAATCAAATTCAACATTGTCATTGATTTTATTTTCTTCCTCGTTTCTTTTCAGGATGGCTTTTATTTTCAATAATAGTACTTCACTGTCGAAAGGTTTGGTGATATAATCATCAGCACCTAGTTTGTATCCCTGAATAATATCGTCTTTCATGGTTTTGGCACTTAGGAAAAACAAAGGCACATCAGGATCAATATCCCTGATTTCTTCGGCCAATGTAAATCCATCCATATTGGGCATCATTACATCTAATAAGCAGATATCGAATTTCTCGCGCTGAAATGCGGCCAGACCCAACCTGCCGTCACGCTCCAAAGTAACTTCGTATTCATTCAGTTCCAGGTAGTTTTTCAAAACCATACCCAGGTTTGTATCGTCTTCGCAAAGTAGAATTTTGTACTGTCTTTTATCTTCCATCGGAATTATTTTGAGTGAAATAACAATAATTTACGAAAATTATCTCTTAGAGGGGCTGCAATCTTTTGTTAAATATAATCCACTACTTTTTTATAAACTGCTTATCGGTAAGGGCTTTTAAGAAATTTACCAGATCAATTTTGTCTTGCTGACTCAGGTTCAGAGGCTCTCTTAAAGTACTGTCTATATTGATGGGTTTGGGAACAAATTTGTATGGGTTGTCATAGTACTCAACTACTTCTTCTAAAGTTTTAAACATTCCGTTGTGCATATAGGGTGCAGTAACAGCTACATTTCGAAGCCCCGGCGTTTTAAATTTACCCAGATCTTCCTTGTTTTTAGTTATGGTATATCGTCCCTCATCTAGCAATGTTACTCCGTCATAAAGTCCAATATTCTTAAATTCATCATTGGTAAAATCTGTTCCGTTATGACAATCAAAGCATTTGGTTTTATCGCTTACAAATAATTGACGGCCTCTTTCTGCAGATTCACTCATCTGATCCATATCGAAGTCGGACTCATCGGTTTCCAGGGTGTTCTGAAAAGCTGCCAATGCCTGGCCCAGATTTTTAGCATTGGGAGTTTGTTTGAAAATAGCCAGAAAAAGAGACCGGTATGTTTTGCTTTCATTTAATCTTTTAACAGCTTCCTTAATGGGCAAATTCATTTCTACGGGGTTCTCAATAGGCATGATTGCCTGAGTTTCCAGGGTTGCCGCCCTGCCATCCCAGAAAAAGGGATCATGTCCTCTGAGATTCATCACCGTTGGTGCGTTTCGACTGCCCGGCGTAGCCCCAACACCTAAACTGATGGCCAAGGTATCTGCAAAACCATAGGCGGGAATATGACAACTGGCGCAACTGATGCTATTGTCTTTGGAAAGTATTGGGTCAGAAAAAAGCTTTTTGCCTAACTGGGCTTTGGTTTTTATGGGTGTGGTGGGATTAAAGCCGACGCTAAAGGCAACAGCCAGTCCCAATCCTCCTATCACCCACCATTTATTCATTGGGCAAAAATACAACTTAGCTCATGCTTTTTTTCAATTCCACTGCTTTTTCATAAAAACGATGAAGAAGCCCAAAAAGAATGCCAATCCAAACAATATCCCGCGAATGATTATTTCCATATCGGTTAAACTCAATTTGACCGTTTGTTAAGGCCTCAACCTGTGTGTTGATAAAATAGTTGCTGATGTAAAAAACGAAAAAGCAAATAATACAACTCCCCCACATCAACTTCAGCCATTTCAGATTGGATTCAAATACTTCTAAAGTATTGCCCAATCCCATGAATAATTTAAGGGCCGTTATTCCTGCAATAAAGACAACTAGCCAGACAAGTGGTTCAAATGCATTCAGATTGGGCCAAAATAAACGTTGCATCACACTAGGATTTTTGATTTCTAAAACAGTCTCTTGTGTCATAAGTGTTGCCCTGTTAAAACGAAGTAAGGTCTGAGGTTTCTGAATACTTAATTTTTGCTTCACTGGCAGGTGTAGGGTATATTCTTCACTTAGTAATGAACTGAAAAATCCCCATCCGCCTAAAACAATACAAATGAATCCTACAAATTTGTAGATTAACCAGTATGAATTAAAGATATTACGAAACATAAGGAATTCTTTGAATGAAAATAACAATGTGGCGGTAGCTGATAAAATTTATTTTGAACCCACTCTGGCATTGGCTATTTTACAGCAAATCATTGGTATGAGTAATGCACAGTTGTTTACCGAAGTAATGCAAAAAGGCTATCAGTTTAAGGGTGAATTTGTAAAAATAGGTTGTGGTATTTTAAACGGTGATACCGTACCTGAAACCAATGTGTATTTACCCTTAAAAACCCTAAACCGTCATGGATTGATTGCAGGTGCAACAGGAACCGGTAAGACCAAAACGCTACAACTAATTAGTGAATGTTTAAGCGATAATAGTGTGCCAGTGATGCTCATGGATATCAAAGGCGACCTGAGTGGTATTGCTGCAGAAGGAATGTTGAATGATAAAATTCAGGAAAGGATTGCTAAAATGAATCTGTCTTGGAAGCCCACTGCCTATCCAGTTGAATTGCTGACCTTGACAGGCAATCATGGAGTAAGATTACGAGCTACCGTTTCTGAGTTTGGTCCAGTGTTACTCAGTAAAATTCTTGGACTGAATGATACACAGGGTGGATTGGTATCAATGATTTTTAAATACTGCGATGATACAGCCATGCCTTTGCTGGATTTGAAGGATTTTATTAAAGTGCTTCAGTTTATTGGGAATGAAGGAAAGGCAGAAATGGAAAAAGACTATGGGAAAATTTCCACTACTTCTACGGGAACGATTCTTAGAAAAGTAATTGAGTTGCAACAGCAGGGGGCAGATATATTTTTTGGAGAGAAAAGTTTTGAAGTTGACGATTTAATGCGCATAAATGAAGAAGGGAGAGGGATGATCAATATTCTTCGGGTTACTGATATGCAGGACAAGCCCAAATTGTTTTCTACATTTATGTTGCAGTTGCTGGCAGAACTCTATGCCAGCTGTCCGGAAGAAGGCGATTTGGATAAACCCAAGCTGGTATTGTTCATAGATGAAGCGCATTTGATTTTTCAGGAAGCTTCTGATGCATTGTTGCAACAGCTGGAAACCGTAATTAAATTAATTCGTTCTAAAGGCGTTGGCATATTCTTCTGTACACAGAATCCGCAAGATATTCCCCCTTCTATTTTGAGTCAGCTGGGATTAAAAGTTCAACATGCATTAAGAGCATTTACAGCAGCGGATAGGAAAACCATCAAGCAGGCAGCAGAGAATTTTCCAGAGTCTGAATTTTACGAGGTAGATGAACTCCTGACCCAATTGGGAATAGGAGAAGCATTGGTTACTTTATTAAATGAAAAAGGTATCCCTACACCCCTGGTTCATACTTTGTTGAATCCACCGCAAAGCAGGATGGATATTTTGTCTGATGCAGAAATTAATGCCATCAATGCAAAGAGTAAACTGGTTGCCAAATACAATCAGGAGATAGACAGCTTAAGTGCCTATGAAATTTTAAATCAAAAATTAGCGGAAGCACAGGCCATATCTGCAGAGCGGGCTGCTGAAAAAGCACAGGTGCAATCATCTCAGGAATCTAGTTCCGCTACGGAAACTTTTTTTGATAATCCCATCGTTAAGCAAGTAGGCAGAACAGCTGCCAGTATCATTACGCGAAGTCTGTTGGGTGCATTGGGTTTGGGAGGAAGATCTAGTTCGGGTAGAACAACAAGAAGAAGGTAGTTCTGCAGTATCGTTTTATACCCATGATTGAATTGGTTTTAGTTCAGCCACTTTATGAGTTTCTCTTCTGAAATTTCAATGCTGTATTCAGCCTGAAGAAAATTCAATATCTCCCAGACACGTGTTGGATTTATGTTTTCACAGGTTTGTAACAATGCATTGATTGAGATGCTTTGATTGGGGCTTTTTTGGATTGCTGTTTCAATGGCATTGAATTCCTTTTGAGACGGTTTTTTATTTTTTTGGCGAAGACAATGATCACAAACGCCACAGGGTTTTGCATCTTCATCCCCAAAATAAAATCCAATGAACTGACTTCTGCATTTGTTTTTTTCTCTTGCATAGGCAATCATCTGACCAACCCTTTTCACATGAAGTTCTTTTCTTTCCAGATAGGCTTCGTGCTGGATATGCAGATATTTTGCAGGAGCCCTGTTCAGCATAAAGTGAATTTGAGGTGTTTCTTTTTTGGGTAAATATTCAATGATGCCCAGGGCCTGCAACTGCTTCAATGATATATGTATCTGTTCCAGATTCATTCTGCAAATTCTGGCCAATTGCTGATCGTAAACAGATACCCGATTGCTAAATATGCCTGGATAAGTTCTCAATAAAGCTTTGATAACTGGTTCAAGTGACGGATACATTTCTTCGAACTGAGAAAGGTATTGGGTGTCGGTGGTAAAACTTACCTGTGTAGGCAAAAAAATTTGTTCGTTAAATTGAATATGACCTTCCTGTTCTAATATTCTCAAAACATTCACCACTAACAATGGCTCCAGTGAAAATCGCTTGGTAAAAGTTTCAAAATCAAAATCATAATAAATGCCTTCCCCACTGCCAACAGGTATTTGCAAAAAGTCGGAAATGGCCTGGTATACTTGCTGGATAACTGGTATGGGAGGAAATTTTATTTCAGTTTGTTCCAATAAAGTAGCCAGGTCTTTTTCCTGCCATAATAAAACAGCAAATGCTTTCTTTTCGTCTCTTCCCGCTCTGCCTGCTTCCTGATAATAATTTTCAAGGCAATCAGGAATATCGTGATGGATAACGGTTCTAACATCGGGCTTGTCAATACCCATGCCAAATGCATTGGTGCAAACCATGATCCTGATTTTGTTGTTGATCCAGTTCTGTTGTTTTTGCTCTCTTACAGACTGTTCTAGTCCGGCATGATAAAAATCTGCAGCAATTCCCTGCAATAGAATGGCTTCTGCCATTTTTTTGCATTGTCTTCTGTTGTTGCAATAAACAATTCCAGACCCCGGAATTTTATGAATGATTTCTAGGATTTTATTGATTTTGCTTTCTGTAGTAAAAGCACTGTATGAGATATTGGGTCTTAGAAAACTTTGTTTATAAATGGCGGGTGATTTTAGCTTCAATTGTTCCTGTATATCTGCCAGTACCAGCGGAGTTGCCGATGCAGTTACAGCAATAACAGGAACATCACGTAACTTTTCTTTCGTGCTTGCAATGCGGCAATAGGCAGGCCTGAAATCGTATCCCCATTGTGAAATACAATGGGCTTCGTCTACTACCAGTAATTCAATAGGTATATGCGAAAGGTATTCATTAAAAAGTTGACTTTCCAGTCTTTCTGGAGAACAATACAAAAACTGAAACTGTCCTTTAACAGCCTCCTTCAGAATATTTTTTACTTCTTCTTTTTGTAATCCACTGTGTATGGCTGCAGCACTAATACCTTTTTGATTCAATGCATCAACCTGGTCTTTCATTAAAGCAATTAGCGGACTAATGACCAGCGTAGTTCCCCCTCTTAGTATGCCTGGTATCTGATAACAGACTGATTTTCCGCCACCCGTTGGTAACAGGGCAAGGGTATCCCGGCCTGCTACTACATCATCAATAATAGCTTCCTGTAATGGTCTGAAAGCATTGTGCTTCCAGTATTGCTGTAATATGGAAAGTGGAGTAGGCAAAGCGTTAATCCACTTTTTTAAAGTTCAGTCTTACCGAATTAATGGCTAATACCACATCGCTTAGTCCCATTATCAATGCGCCAAATGTTGGACTCAGAAATCCAAATGCAGCCACAGGTATGGCTACGATATTGTAGATAAACGCCCAAAATAGATTTTGCTGAATGGTTTTGTAAGTGTGCTTGCCCAGACCTAGTGCCAAAGAAAGATTTTTAATTCCATGGTTCATCAATACTACTTCCGCACTTTGTAATGCAATATGGGTTGCATCACTCAAGGAAACCCCTACGGTAGCCTTGGCCAATGCGGGCGCATCATTGATGCCATCCCCCACCATGGCGGTAGGTGTAATGGCTGTTAATGCTTCTATTCTTTCCAGCTTTTGCGCAGGACTTTGTGCTGCATATACTTCCTGTATACCTAACTTGTCTGCAACAAACTTAGATTTGGCCATACTGTCTCCGCTTAGCAAGATGGTTTTGATGCCTTTTTGCTGTAGACTTTTCACAATCATCCCTGCTTCTGGTCTTATTTCGTCTTGCAATAGAATGGAAGCCAGTAACACATTGTTTTTTACTAGATAAATATTGAAGCTTTCATCGCTGGTTAAATGTGCAACAGCTTTATAAGAAGCTGCCATATAAATATCCCCTTCTTTGTCGGTTGCAGTAACACCCAATCCTTTTTCTTCACTTACTTTACTGAATCTAATTTCTTCTTTAGTTTTCCAATGCAGGGCTATGGCTTTTGCCAGCGGATGCGTAGAATATTTTTCAAGCGAGTAAGCTATCTTTTTACAGGTTTCTTCTCCCAGTGCAATACCGGCTTCTGTTAATTCCATTTTTTGAATACTGAATTTCCCAGTGGTTAAGGTTCCTGTTTTATCGAATACTACCTGTTGAATGTCTTTGAATAATTCAAGTGTTTTGGTGTTTTTAAATAAGACGCCATTTTTAGCGGCTCTTCCCAACCCTACTGCAATGGCTGCAGGAGTGGCCAGTCCCATGGCACAGGGGCAGGAAATCACCAACACCGCAATACTTCTCATTAAACTATTGGTGAAGTCCTGAGAGCCAACCGTATAATTCAAAATAAAAGTGAGTGCCGCAATGCTAATGACGGCAGGTACAAATATGGCACTGATTTTATCAGCCAATAATTGAACGGGTGGTTTTTCTGTTTGTGCATTTTTTACCATTGATAAAATATTGCCTAAAACAGAGTCTTCTCCTACAGCAGTTACATAAGCTTTAACAGAACCGTTTACTACTGTTGATCCACCAATCAATATATCTTTTACTTTTTTCTCAACCGGAATGGATTCTCCGGTGATAATGGATTCGTCTACGGATACTTCACCGGATAAAATTTTACAGTCCATGGGAACTGCTTCCCCGTTTCTTATGAGCAAGAGGTCCCCGGTTTTTAAAGAAGTACTTTCTACTGGAAATATATGTTCATTCTGCTCGTTATCGTAGGCAATCATATTGGCCATGGTCTTTTGCGACTGTGCCAGTTTACGCAAGGCAATTTGAGTTTGCTCCACCGATTTATCTTCCATCCAATAGCCCAAGAAAACCAAAGTAATGATGGTGGCAGCAGTTTCATAAAATAAATAATCAGCTGCCTGATTGGTAAGAGTGCCATATAAACTGTAAACAAAAGCAGAGAGTGCACCTATGGCAATCAATACATTCATATTGGGGACTCCTTTCATTAGACTTTTAAAGCCACTTCTGCCAAAAAAATCCATTCCTAAAATAAAAACAGGAAGGGTTAATCCCAGTTGAACATACGGATTCATTAACGAGTGAATATGCACGCCTGGTATCATATGCACCATCAGGGGCAATGTAAAAACAGCACAGAAGGCAAATCTTTGCAGGTGCGAACGGAATAGCGGCTTTCTTGCACTGGATTCCAGTTCTGATCCCTTTACCTGATACCCCATTCCTTGTATCCCTTTTTGTAAGCTTAGTTTATCTGTATCCTCGGGCATCGTAAAACTCACATCACCGCCAATGAAATTTACTTTCACCTCTTCCATCCCTTTTTCTTTGAGGAATTTATCTATACTGAGGGCACAATTGGTGCAACTCATACCTGTTACTTTCCAATTAACTTTTTCCATACTCAAATTTACAAAAGCCCCGCCTCCTTCATTTGCGATATTGGAATAATATTCGCAGAAGCCTGATTATCTTTGTATCATGGATGCAATTTTTAGCCTAGATCAGATAGAAACCGTTGCTGCGGTTTTTCTTAAAAAGTTTCCCTCTCATAAGATCTGGGCTTTTCATGCGCCTATGGGAGCTGGAAAAACCACTTTCATCAATGCGCTTTGCAAACAGTTAGGCGTGAAGGATGGATTGAGCAGCCCCACATTTTCAATTGTGAACGAATATGCTTCTGAAAAAGGTCCGGTATACCATATGGATTGGTATCGATTGCAGTCTGAATCGGAAGCGCTAGATGTGGGTATTGAAGATATACTGCATAGTGGAGGATATTGTTTTGTAGAATGGCCAGAAAATGCGCCGGGATTACTTGGGCCTGAAGTATTGCATCTTAACCTAGAAGTGCTGGATCCTTCTACCAGACGTTTATTTAAGGAAGACACATCGGCATAATTTGTTAACTTCAACATTCAACACAAACAATGGCAACAAATAGACCCAGCATCAGTCCTTCCCTTTTATACGAAGCAATGGAAGAAACCCTGGATATCAAAACCCCGGGGGCAAAATTGCATATCGGTATTCCCAGAGAAATTGCTTTTCAGGAAAACAGAATTGCCTTAACACCTGATGCTGTGGGCGTGCTGGTAGCCAATGGTAACCAGGTTACCATTGAGCACAAAGCAGGTGAAAGAAGCCATTATTCAGACAAAGATTATTCCGAAGCAGGTGCTCAGATAGTGTATGACCGCAACGCTGTTTACCAATGTCCCATCTTGGTAAAAAGTGCGCCTCCTGTAGAAGAAGATGTTCCGCTTTTGCAGATGAATCAGATTATTATTTCTCCCATTCACCACTCTGCATTAAAAAAGGAAATCATTGAGAAAATGATGGCCAAAAGAATCACGGCCCTCAGTTTTGAAAATTTCAAAGATGACAGCGGTACTTATCCTATAGTAAGGAGTATGAGTGAAATAGCCGGTAGTGCAGTCATGTTGATTGCCGGACAATACTTAAGCAGCTTTAATGAGGGTAAAGGGGTATTATTGGGAGGCATCAGTGGAATTCCACCTACCAAAGTGGTGATTATTGGAGCAGGCATTGTTGGAGAATGTGCTACCCGTAATGCCCTGGCCATGGGCGCTTCTGTAAAAGTGTTTGATAATAATATTTATCGCTTGAAGCAAATGCAGAATAACCTGGGTCAACGGGTCTGGACCAGTGTACTGGAGCCCCGCATTTTGGCAAAGCAGTTAAAAACCTGTGAAGTAGCTGTGGGTGCTTTAAGTAATGAATATGGCAGGGCTCCGGTTGTTGTTACTGAAGAAATGGTGGCAGCTATGCGTCCCAATAGCATCATTATTGATGTGGCTATTGACCGTGGCGGATGTTTTGAAACCAGTGAGCTTACCTCTTACGAAGAACCTACATTTGTAAAACACGGAGTAATTCATTATTGCGTTCCCAATATTCCGAGTGGCTTTGCCAGAACGGCTTCTCAGGCTATCAGTAATGTATTGATGCCACTTCTTTTAGAAGTAAGCGATGAAGGTGGACTGGAAGAAATGATCTGGCACAAATTCAATTTGCGCGAAGGGGTATATCTATTTAAGGGGGCATTGACCGATATTTATATCAGTCAGAAATTCGATTTAAAATACACCGATCTGAATTTGCTAATTGCCAGCCGTCGCTAAAGATTTGTAGTCGTTGATATGAATACGGTCCTGACAAAAATGAATTTCTGCTTCTTCATTGCTGCAGATAATTACCAGCTTTTCTTTACAGAAATCAGTAATCAATTGTTGGTATAGTTGATAACCTTGTTTATCTAAGTTGGTACAGGGCTCATCTAATAGCAATACCGGACAGTCAGAAAAAACAGCCTGCGCCAGTTTTAGTCTTTGTTTCATACCACTGCTGAAACGATTGATTTGTTTGCTGCCTGCCTTCTCCAGCCCAACCAGTGAAAGTATTTCTGCAATTTGTATGGAAGGGTTCATTAATTTGAATTGCTGATGAAAACTCAGTAATTCTGTGGCGCTCATTTCTTCAATTAATTCCAGATAGGGAGTGCAAATGGCTATTTGCTGAAAATGTACTTCGGGCTTAACAGGAAGGTTGATCTGTCCTTCGTTCAGTTCCATACTCCCTGCAATGCATTGCAGGAGCGTGCTCTTACCTGATCCGTTGAAACCAGTAATGGCATAAGACTTTCCAGATTCAAATGAATAACTCAGTTTTCTGAAAATCCATTCGCGGTTGAATTTCTTGCCGCAATTGTCCAATTGAATAAAATAGTTATTCTTCGTCATTGGCCCCCTTGGTAAAACGCTTGATGATACCTCTTCCACTTTCTCTAATAAAAGTAACTATCTCATCTCTTTCATCTGTGGCCGGAAGTTCTTCTTCTATGTACTCCAAAGCTTGTGTAGTATTTAAGCCCTTATTGTAAATGGTGCGGTATACATCCAGAATATGATTGATCTGTTCCAGCGGGAAGCCCCTTCTTTTTAAACCAATGCTGTTTACCCCACCATAACTCAACGGATTTCTAACTGCTTTAATATAAGGGGGAACATCCTTGCTCACCAAACTACCTCCGGCAATGAAGGTATGCTGCCCAATATTTACAAACTGGTGAACAGCACTCACGCCACCTACTACAGCCCAGTCCCCGATAGTAACATGTCCGGCTACCTGCACACTGTTACTCATGATTACATGACTCCCAATAATACAGTCGTGGGCAATATGGCTATATGCCATGATTAAGCAATGATTTCCAAGGACAGTTCTCCCACGGTCTTCTGTACCTCTGTTGATGGTCACAAATTCGCGGATGGTAGTATGATCGCCTATTTCCACCGTTGTTTTTTCTCCAACAAATTTTAAATCCTGAGGAATCGCACCCAATACAGCACCCGGAAAAACCCGGCAATTTTTTCCAATTCGGGTTCCATCCATAATGGTAACATTACTCCCGATCCAGGTTCCTTCTCCAATTTGAACGTCCCCGTGAATTACTGTGAATGGATCAATTTTTACATTCGGTGCAATTCTGGCATTGGGATCAATATAGGTATACGGATGCGTCATATTTTTCTTTTCGTATGTAAGATACTAATTTGGCTGCTTTAGTTGTCTGCTCTCCTCACAACCTGTGCTACCAAGTCTGCTTCAGTAGCAACTTTTCCGCCCACATAAACGGTCCCCCTCATTTCACAAATTCCTCTGCGGATTGGCCCTGTAAATTCCAGCTTCAATACCATGGTGTCACCCGGACGTACCATTTGTTTGAATTTACAATTGTCTATTTTAAGAAAATAGGTATCGTATTTTCCCTCAGGCATTGAGTTGATACATAGAATGCCACCCGTTTGCGCCAAGGCTTCAATTTGTAATACGCCAGGCATTACCGGATTCCCCGGAAAATGGCCTGGGAAGAACCATTCGTTGAACGTAACGTTTTTAATCCCTACGATATAAGTATCTGTTAATTCTATTATTTTATCTACCAGAAGAAACGGATGACGATGGGGTAGCGTCTTTTCTATTTGTTCTAATGTATACACCGGAGGAATGGTTGGGTCATAGGTGGGAACACCTTTAACGTGCTTGTTTTTTTTGATGTATTGCTTAATTTTTTTTGCAAATTCCACATTGGAACTATGGCCGGGTCTGTTGGCAATAATTCTTGCTTTAATAGGATAACCAATCAATGCCAGATCGCCAACCACATCTAATAATTTGTGTCGGGCAGGTTCGTTGGGGAATCGCAGTTCCAAATTGTTTAGGTAGCCTTCACTTTTTACGGCTATCTCTTCTTTTTTGAAAATCTTGGCCAGTCTGCTCATTTCAGCATCTGTGATGGGCTTGTCTACTACCACAATGGCATTATTAATATCCCCCCCTTTAATCAGGTCATTTTCCAACAACATTTCCAGTTCGTGTAAAAAGCAGAAGGTTCTGCAAGGAGCTATTTCCGATTTAAAATCCTTGATGGATTTCAGTCCTGCGTGCTGGGTTCCCAAAACAGGGCTATTGAAATCAATCAGCGTGGTTATTTGGTAATCCATGGCTGGCAATGCCACCATTTCTACTCTTTTACCATCATCGTAGTGATAGATATTTTCATCTAGGCTGTACCAGATTTTAGCAGCATCCTGTTCCTGAACCCCAGATTTTTCAATCAACTCAATAAATGGAGCAGATGAACCATCCATAATAGGAATCTCTGGACCATTCACTTCAATCAGGACATTGTCTACTCCCATGCCAACCAGGGCCGCCAGAATATGTTCTACCGTGCTCACTTTGGCATCCCCAATCTGTAGGGTAGTTCCCCGGCTGGTATCGGTTACCAAATCACAGTCAGCTTTAATTACTGGTTTGTTAGGAAGGTCGGTACGCTGAAACTGAATGCCAAATCCAGGGTTCGCTGGTTTTAAAATCATATCTACCAGCACACCCGTATGTAAGCCAGTACCACTTATTTGTATGGGCTGGGTAAGGGTATGCTGTTTCTCAGGATTAAAATTGATATCCATATTTCCGCGCTTTAATATGCGAAATTAAGTTATCCCGACCGTTTATGCTTCATTTAGGATTTAAGCTTCTCAGAAACCAGTTCTTCCAGCTTTTTTTCTAGGGCTTTGATTCGTTTTTCCAACTCCGGCAGGTTTCTGGTTGCTGCCTGAACACGGAGTGAACTGGTATAGTCAAATGCGGGGTTGCCGTTAACCGATTTATTGGGTTCTTTAATGGTTTTGGTAATACCACTCTTGCCACCAATTTTAGTGCCATCTGCAATGCTTAAATGCCCCGCAACACCGGTTTGTCCACCCATCATTACATATTTTCCAACTTTGCTGCTACCGCTGATTCCGGTTTGTGCAGCTATCACTGTATTATTTCCTACTTCCACATTGTGGGCAATCTGAACCAGGTTGTCAATTTTTACCCCTTTGCAAATAAGGGTTGAACCCATCGTGGCTCTGTCAATAGTACTGTTGGCTCCAATTTCTACATAATCTTCAATTACCACATTGCCGAGCTGGGGTACTTTCTGAAAAGTTCCGTCTGCCTGTGGGGCAAATCCAAATCCATCACTTCCTATAACAACACCTGCATGAATGATAACCTGATTGCCTACTATACAGCCATTGTAAATTTTTGCACCTGGGAATAGGGTAGTATTGTCTCCAATTGCCACATTGTTGCCGAGGTATACGCCAGGATAAATTTTTGTATTGTTCCCGACTTTTACATTTTCACCTATATAAGCAAAAGCCCCTATGAATACATTGTTGCCTAATTGAGCCGTTTCGGAAATATAGCAGGGTTCCTGAATGCCGGTTAGCTGGCTGGCCGCCATTTCCTGGTATTTGGTCATCAATACTGCAAAGGCCGAGTAAGCATCGGCTACCCTGATAAGAGTAGAAGCAACTGGTTTCTTAAGCTGCAAGGTTTCATTTACAATTACCACAGATGCTCCTGTTGTATATATGAAATCCTCGTATTTGGGATTGGCCAGAAAAGAAATCTGGGAAGCTTTTGCTTCTTCAATTTTGCCGAAAGACTGAACAATTATATTGGGATCTCCTTCTACTTTTCCATTAATCAGCAAGCCAATTTGTGCTGCGGTGAACTGCATAAGTTTGTATTAGTTTAACAGACAAATGTAAAATTTTTTTACCTGGGAGGATAAATTCTGTTGTATCATGGAATTATCCACTTCTGTAATGTCTTTTACGCTGCCATCTTTGTAAAGAATATTTATTTTCTCTTCCTTGCTTTGGTAAGTAGTGTTGGAGGCAATTCCGGTAAAGCATAAATAGGCTGCTTCTTCTTTACTTACTCCAAATTTCTTCATGGTCTCGGCCTGCTTTTCCGCTAAAAAAATTTCATCAAACGGGCTTGACTGTATGCTGGTTTTATAAATTTCACGATTGAGTAATCTTGTGCAAAGCAAGGATAGGACTTTGTCTGAATGCCTGCTCCATTTTTTAATGGCACTAATGACATCAAAGTCGTCCATCAAACAGAAACGCTGTATGGAAGCAGTGGTCATAGGCAAGGAAAATTCTCCCAGGAAATAATCAATTTCAGATCCTGTTGCCAGTTCTTTTTTATAGCGGGGATAAATTTCTCTTACTCTTTGTATGATTTTTACCAACATTTTTTCAGCAGACAATACCGTTTTATGCAGATACACCTGCCAATACATTTGCCGCCTTGCCACTAGAAATTTTTCAACGCTGTAAATTCCTTTCTCCTCAATCATTAGCTGACCTTGATGTACGGTGAGCATTTTTAATATCCGGTCGTAGCCAATAACGCCTTCACTTACTCCAGAGAAAAAACTGTCCCTGCTTAGGTAGTCCATTCTGTCTACATCCAGCTGACCACTGATTAATTGATGCAAAAAGGGCTTATGGTACTGATTGGTAAAAATGTCAATGGCCAGGGTTAGTTGTCCGTTAAACTCATTGTTCATCTGCTGCATAATCTGCAAGGAAAGATCTTCATGATGCACTCCCTGTACCAACTCATGTTCCAGTGCATGTGAAAAAGGGCCATGTCCTATATCGTGCAGTAAAATAGCTGCTTTAACCGCAATCTCTTCTTCTTTGGTAATTTCAATATCCTTGTTTCTCAATTCAGTAATTACATTGCACATCAGGTGGTAAGCACCTAGTGAATGATGCAGTCTAGTATGTACCGCACCGGGATAAACCAGCTGTGCCATGGCCATTTGCTGAATTCTCCGGAGACGCTGATAAAAGGGATGTCCGATGATGGAAAATATAAGGGGATGGTTAATGTTGATAAATCCATACACCGGATCGTTGATAATCTTGCGCTTCGCTTTGGCCATGCTGTTGTTGAATTGTTAATAAAGGTAGTATTTAGTAGCACAAACAAAATTATAAATAGCTTAGCACAATGGCAATTGCACAGATTTTATGGGTGGACGACGAAATTGAAAGTCTTCAGTCTCAGAAAATATTTCTTGAGGCAAAGGGATATGCTGTTCATACTTTAACCAATGGGTATGATGCAATCGAATACATTGAGAACAATGTAGTAGACGTGGTGCTGATGGATGAATCCATGCCTGGTTTAACAGGGTTGGAAACACTTACAAGGATGAAGCAGATTCAGCAACGCCTTCCCATTGTATTGATTACCAAAAATGAAACAGAAAACCTGATGGATGAAGCCATTGGGAGCCAGATTGCTGACTATTTAATTAAACCGGTTAATCCGAATCAGGTTTTATTGAGCTTAAAAAAAATAATTGACAATAAGCGACTGGTGGCAGAAAAAACAACGGTTTCCTATCAACAGAAATTTTCTGAATTATTCATGGCTTTATCTGGTAACCCTGACTATACCGAATGGATGGATCTCTATAAAAAACTGGTTTTCTGGGAACTGGAGATGGAAAAAAGTGATAGTCCGGAAATGAGGGAGATTTTGCTGAATCAAAAAAAAGAAGCCAACGCAGCGTTTGGTAAATATGTCACCAGACACTATGAAGAATGGGTAAGCCATGTTGCAGCAGATTCGCCGGTAATGAGTCATCAGCTTTTTCAATTTAAAGTGCTGCCCCATATTGAAGATCAGGTTCCTCTGTTTTTTATTTTAATAGACAATCTTCGTTATGATCAATGGAAAGCCATTGAACCCGTTTTTGCGGAAAGCTTCAGGATCTTGGAAGAAGACAGTTTTTACTCCATCCTGCCTACTGCTACGCAGTATTGTCGTAATGCCATTTTTGCCGGATTGATGCCCGTAGAAATAGAAAAAAAGTTTCCCGATTTATGGAAGAACGATGAAGAAGAAGGGGGTAAGAATCTGCATGAAAAGGAGTTTTTGGATGCCCAGTTGAAAAGGCTGAAGAAAGATTCCATAAAAATGAGCTACCATAAAATTCTGAATCACCAGGATGGACAACAATTGGTAAACAATATGCATAACTTGCTAGGCAATCAGCTGAATGTAATTGTTTACAATTTTGTGGACATGCTCAGTCATGCCAGAACAGAAATGGAAGTGCTGAAAGAATTGGCCAGTGACGAATCAAGTTACCGGAGTTTAACCAGAAGTTGGTTTGAGCATAGTCCGTTACATCAGGCTTTGAAGAAAGTGGCGGATAAAAAAATTAAAATTATTCTGGCAACCGATCATGGAAGCGTAAGAGTTAAATCGCCCATTAAAGTGATTGGGGATAAAATGACTACTACCAATCTCAGGTACAAGCACGGAAGAAACCTGAATTACGACGATAAGGAAGTACTGGCTTTCAGGGATCCTGCTAAAATAGGTCTGCCAGTTCCTGCCCTGAACTCTTCCTTTATTTTTGCCCGGGAAGACAGTTATTTGTGCTATCCCAATAACTACAACCATTACGTTAATTATTTCAGAAATAGTTTTCAGCACGGGGGAATCAGTCTAGAAGAAATGATTGTTCCGCTGATTAAAATGGAGTCAAAAGCCTGATTATCCCTATTTCTACCCAGTCTGTGGATAAAACCCTGTGCAATTGCAGGGTACTAAGGTTAAATTTGTCCTTATGAAATACACGCAATCTACACTCAATAAATTAGAAGATATATTAGGTGAATCTGACTACGTGGTTCGTTACGAAAGAGGTACTTTCCAGAGCGGGTGGTGTTTACTAGAGTCCAGAAGAGTAGTGGTACTCAACAAATTCTTAAATATAGAAGGCCGAATTAATACTTTAATGGAATTGATTCCTCAGCTGAATATTCAGTTTGATAAATTAACCTTGGAGTCTCAGAAACTCTATGAAGAAGTGGTAAGGAAAGCAGTGATAACTACGGCTTAATTCAGAAAAATACTTACTGCTCAGCACAAATTTAGCTTAGTTTTATTCAGTGAAATCAAGTGCATTAAAGATCCGGTTTTTAGGTACGGGTACCAGTACGGGGATTCCTATGATTGGATGTACTTGTGCTGTATGCAGCTCTGATAATGCCAAAGACAAAAGGCTCAGAACTAGTATTATGGTTCAGTCTGAACATACCAGTCTGGTAATTGATACCACACCCGATTTCCGCTACCAGATGCTCAGGACAAATACAAAGAAACTGGATGCTATTCTTTTTACCCATCCGCATAAAGATCATATTGCTGGTCTCGACGATATCCGAGCGTTTAATTTTTTCTCTGGATCTGCCATGAATGTGTACGCCAACTCCTTAACAGAAGAAGCCATCAGACGCGACTTTTACTATGCTTTTTCCGATAATAAATATCCGGGGACTCCTGAAATACAGTTGCATACCATTGGAGAGGCAACTTTCTTTATTAATGATATTAAAATTGAACCAATACAGGTAATGCATCATCGTATGCCGGTATTGGGTTTCAGAATGGGTGATTTTACTTATATCACAGATGCCAATTTTATTGAGCAGTCTGAACTTGAAAAAATAAAAGGTTCAAAAGTGCTTGTATTAAATGCATTGAGAAAGGAAAAACACCTGTCTCATTTTACTTTACAAGAAGCAATGGATATTGCTGCGATGCTGAAAATTCCTGAAGTATATTTTACCCATATCAGTCACCAATTGGGTTTGCACGATGATATTAATCAGGAACTGCCCTCTCAGGTACAACTAGCTTATGATGGGTTAGAAATCAGTTTGTAATCCCGCAAATTTTGCGGAGATGAAAAAATGGATGAAAGCGTATTTATGCTTTTCACGAAAAGAGCGTTTTGGATTATTGGGGCTACTAATGCTGCTGGGCGTTTTTATTGCTGCCCCCTATTTTTTTAAAGGATCCCACCACCCTTTGCCCTCTGAGCAGTTGCAATGGACAGAGCAGGTGGACTACCCAACTGAAAACAGTCAGGGAAACACTTCGGGAAACAGCTTTTCCAAAACAATTTCACATGTTACCAATCATCCGGTCCGGCGATTTTTCTTTGACCCCAATACTGTTAGTGCTGCTTCGCTAAGGCAGCTTGGCTTTACAGAGAAAAACATAAAAACTTTATGCAACTACCGGAATAAGGGAGGAAGATTTAAAGAAGCTGCAGATTTAAAAAAAATCTGGGGCATTCACCAAGACCTGGCAGATTCGCTGATGCCCTATGTTAGCATTATAATTGCCAATAATAAAGCTGAGGGTAGCCTATCCAGCATTATGACTAAGGGCAGAAATGACTTTATAAAGCGGCTACCACAGGTAATTGATATCAATACCGCTGATCAGGCTGCCTGGGAACAATTGCCTGGAATTGGGCCTGTCTTAGCGGGTAGAATTCTTAAATACAAAAAACACCTGGGTCAATTTAGTTCTGTGGATGAAATCGGAAAAACCTATGGACTAACGGACTCTGTGTTTGCCAATATAAAACCCTTTCTTCAGCTCAATAATAATAATATGGCAACTCCGGAAAAATCAATTGTTCTGCTTCCTTCCATCAACACGGCCAGCGAAGCATTGCTTATTAAAGCAGGGGTAAGTCCGCCCATTGCTTCAGCTATAGTTCAATATAGAAAACTGTATGGATTATTCCACAAGCTGGAAGATTTAAGAAAGATTGTTTTCATTCAATCGGCTCAATATGAGCAATTGATTCAACAAGTTCGGCTGTGAATATATTCTTCTCTTTTTTAACCAATTTTTTCATTTAAAATCCCATAGATTTGCCCACAAACTAACTAACGATTGTTTGTTTTAGGGGGTCTGAATAGTACGCTTGCATTATTCAGCCCCCGTCTATTGTAAAGCATAAACTATGAATTTTCAAGAAACAGAATTAACCAGACAGGTAGCCGCCACGGCCAGGGACTTTGCATTGCAATCCATTAAACCCCATATCATGGAATGGGATGAAGCTCAGTTTTTTCCTGAGGCATTGTTTAGGGAAATGGGCAAGCTGGGATTGATGGGTGTTTTGGTGCCGGAAGCTTATGGAGGTGCTGGTTTAGGATATTTCGAATACAATGCCATCATTCAGGAAATAGCAAAAGTTTGCGGGAGTATTGGATTAAGCGTAGCAGCCCACAATTCTTTATGTACCAATCATATTCTAAGCTTTGGTAATGAAGAGCAGAAACAACGTTGGTTACCCAAACTGGCTACTGCAGAATGGATTGGTGCCTGGGGCTTAACGGAGCCCAACACAGGGAGTGATGCGGGTAATATGAAAACAACGGCAGTTAAGGAAGGAGATAACTGGGTGTTGAATGGTACTAAGAGTTGGATTACACACGGTAAGTCAGGAGAAATTGCGGTGGTAATATGCAGAACCGGAGAGCCCAGAACCAGTGGGAATTCAACTGCTTTTGTAGTTGAAAGAGGCACCCCTGGTTTTTCAGCAGGTAAAAAAGAAAACAAGTTAGGTATGCGTGCCAGTGAAACAGCAGAGATGATTTTTGATAATTGTATTATTCCTGATAGCAACCGCTTAGGCGAAGTGGGAGATGGGTTCAGACAGGCTATGAAAATATTGGATGGCGGAAGAATTTCTATTGCCGCTCTTTCTGCTGGAATAGCCAAAGGAGCTTATGAAGCGGCTTTGCAATATGCACAGGAACGTCACCAATTCGACAAACCTATAGCCTCATTTCAGGGAATCAGCTTTAAACTGGCGGATATGGCCACAGAAATCATAGCTGCCGACCTTTTGATCCAGCAGGCCTGTGACCTAAAAAATAAAGGACAAAAAGTAACTAAAGAGGGGGCAATGGCTAAGTACTATGCCAGCGAAGTAGCGGTAAAAGCGGCCACGGAAGCCATTCAGATTTTTGGAGGGTATGGTTACACAAAAGATTTTCCTGTAGAAAAGTACTATCGTGACGCAAAATTGTGTACTATTGGGGAAGGAACTTCTGAAATACAGAAAATGGTGATAGCAAGAGAAGTACTGCAGTAACATGTTTTTCGATTGCTTGCTCATATTAAGAGACCCTCCTGGGTCTCTTTTTTTATTGATTAGGTTCTCATAAAACTTTGTATATTGAAATGCATAAATCCATTATATCCTTTTCTATATTCAGCTATATGCGGATACTAATAATACTTGCGCTATCTGTTTTTTTAAACCAGCTTTATGCTCAAAAATCCACAGGAACTGCGGCAGTTGTAGACTCCCTTAATCAGGAAGCTTTTGCAAGTAAACGTTCTGATATTTCTAAAGCATTGAACCTCCTGATCATCGCACAGAATACAGCACAGCAAATTGATTATCAAAAAGGATTGGCAATTGCCTATTTAAACGAAGGAGGGATTTATCAGCAACAGGGATTCAATAAAAGAGCACTAACCGATTATTATCTTTCACTCGATATATTCAAAAGAACCAAGGATACTTTTAATCTGGCCAAAGTAACCCAGCAAATTGGAAATGCCTTGCTATTGGAAGGTCGGTATGATACGGCTGTAACTGTATTTAATGAATGCCTGACTATTTTTAAACAATACAATAAAGAAGAGGAGATTGTCAATGTTAAAAATAGTCTTGGTTTAATTCAGTTGTACAGAAATAGACCCGACTCTGCTGTTATTCTATTTGACCAGGCATTGAATATCAGTAAGAAAATTAAGTATAGCTACGGAGAGAAGAAAGCATTGTATCATTTAGGTAAACTAGCCTTGAATGGCAAGAATCTGGATCTGGCTGTCAGTTTTTTTAATGCCTCCATGGCAATTGATCAAAAGATTAATGATCGTTATGGAATGGCGCTGAATAATCTTGCCCTGGCCGAGATTGCTTTGAAGAGAGGACTATTGAATGAGATGTATACATTGTCAAAAACATCTTATGATTATGCAAAATCAATCAATGCCTATGATTTAACTTATCAGAGCGTTTCTCAGATTATTAATTACTATAAAAAAGTAAATAATCCAGATCAAGCCATTGCTTGGCAGGATACCATTATTGCAGTTACCAATCAACATCGCATTAAAGAAAACGAGTACGCTTCTAATTTTATTGATATCATCAAGAATCAGCAGAATTTAAGATTGGACAAAGAGAATGCTTTCATTCGTGCCCAGCGTGCTTCGGATGAACAGTTGTTCATTTTAACAGTTGGTACTTTTATTTTAATTATACTGGCTGTATTGGTTGTGATGGTTTTTATTAATTATCAAAAACAAAAACATTTCAGTAGGGAGCTACGCGCCAAGAACATTCTGATAGAGGCCCAAATTGAAGAGATGGGAACCCTGAATAAAGAGATTTCATATCAGAACAGAATGCTGGAAGCCGATAATAAAACAAAGGACAAATTGCTATCAATTATATCGCATGATCTCAGAAATCCATTGGTAAATACCAAGGGGATACTGAATTTGGTGAATCAGGGAATTGTACCTGAAGATCAGTCCAAGCAGCTGTTGCTTCAACTGGAAACCCAGTATATGGGTACAACTTCCTTATTGGATAATTTGCTGTTCTGGTTAAAAGGACAAATGGCTGGTAAAAATCTGGATCGTTCTAAAGTTGTGATATTCCAATTGGTAAAAGGGTTGGAAGATGAACATAGAATGTTGCTTGAGCGCAAACAAATCCTTTTTCATAATCTGGTAAATCCGCAGATGCATATTTATGCGGACAAGGAAATGATTAGAATTGTATTAAGGAATTTAATCAGCAATGCTATTAAGTTTACCCCTGAAAAAGGAATGATTGAAATAAAAACAGAACAAACCGAAGCCGAAACCATTATACTGGTGGAAGATACCGGTATTGGAATGTCTGATGAAACTATACAGAAGGTTAATGCAAAACAATATTACACTACTGCAGGTACATCTATGGAGAAAGGAAGTGGATTTGGATTAATGCTATGCAGCGATTTAATCAATAGGCATGATGGTACTTTAACCATTGAGAGTATGCCTGGAAAGGGGAGTAGATTTGTTATCAAGCTCCCCCATCTACAAGCTTAATTAATCTTCGCTCTTAGAGCCAGCTGCAAAAATCTGATCAACGGCACCTCCCAGCATGGGGAATTTTTCTTTTACAAATCCTGCTATGGTAGCAATGGCTTGTTGGGCCTGTTGTTCTGATAAGCCGGCTTCTTTCACTAATTTTTCTATCAACTCGTTCATGTCTATACGTTATTAAGGGTTAAGCAACTTTTAAAGCACTTAGTTTACTCTTGCTGAACATTTTTTCTGCATAGTCAAGGGTAACATCTAGGGTGGTTGTTTCTGTTCCTGGTAATTCAAACATGGCTTCCGTTAAAATGCTTTCGCAGATGCTTCTCAGCCCTCTGGCACCTAACTTATATTCCATAGCTTTGGATACCATAAAATCTAGTACAGCGGGTTCAATGGTCAGCTTTATTCCTTCCATTTCAAACAATCTCGTGAATTGCTTAATCAATGAATTTTTAGGTTCCGTTAAGATGCTTCTTAAAGTAGCAGCATCCAGCGGGTTTAAATGGGTAACCACGGGTAATCGTCCTAAAAGTTCAGGAATCAATCCAAAACTTTTCAGGTCCTGTGCATTGATGAATTCTAATAAATTACTTCTTTGCATTTCTTGTTCATCCTTATTAATACTGAACCCAATGGCATTGGTATTGATTCTTCTGGCAATGACTTTGTCTATGCCATCAAAAGCCCCACCACAGATGAAAAGAATATTCTTGGTATCTACCTTGATCATTTTTTGTTCAGGATGCTTTCTTCCTCCTTGCGGAGGAACCAGCACTTCTGTTCCTTCTAGCATCTTTAATAGACCTTGCTGTACACCTTCTCCGCTTACGTCTCTGGTGATAGATGGGTTGTCGCCTTTACGTGCAATCTTATCTATTTCGTCTACATAAACAATTCCTCTTTCTGCAGCTGTTACATCGTAATTGCAATTCTGTAACAAGCGGGTAAGCATACTTTCTACGTCTTCTCCCACATAGCCGGCTTCCGTAAATACAGTGGCGTCAACAATGGCAAAAGGCACATTCAATAAACGGGCTATTGATTTTGCCAGTAAGGTTTTACCGGTACCTGTTTCTCCCACCATGATGATATTGCTTTTTTCAATTTCAACATCATCCACTTTCTGCTTATTATTTACACGTTTATAGTGGTTGTATACAGCAACACAAAGTATTTTTTTAGCTTCATCCTGGCCAATCACATACTCATCCAGAAACTGCTTGATTTCCTTGGGCTTTCTAATTTGTACAGCTCCGCCACTGGAGGCTGGATTGTTTTTTGCGGTTAATTCCTGCGCTATGATTTCTTCGGCATGTTCAACGCAATTTTCACAAATATGCCCTTCCTGTCCGGCGATTAAAATTTTAACCTCATCCCTACTTCTTCCACAAAAAGAGCAGTGTAAATTATTTTGCTTTGCCATAATCTTATAACTTGTTTAATATACCGTCTGCAATGCCATAAGCAACCGCTTCTTCGGCATCCATCCAGTAATCTCTATCAAAATCAGACAGAATTTGTTCTACTGATTTGCCACAATTTTCTGCCAAAATCTTAGCACCCAATTGTTTGGTTTTTAATATCTGGTTGGCCTGAATTTCAATATCTGCGCTAGTAGCTTGATAATATCCGCCCAAACTGGGTTGGTGAATCATTACTTCACCATGAGGGAAAATATACCTGCGGCCCTTGGTACCTGCACTTAATAGAATAGAACCCATGCTAGCAGCAAGTCCCATGCAGATGGTGCTTACAGGGCTCTGAATCATTTTAATGGTGTCGTACATAACCATACCGCTGGTTACAACACCCCCGGGACTATTGATGAATAATTTAATTTCTGCACCGGGTTTGTCTGCATCCAGTAACAATAATTTAGATACAATATCTTTTGCTGATTTATCATCTACCACCCCCCATAAGTAAACGGCTCTCTTCTCAAAAAAAAGGTGTTCCATTTTTTTGGTTAGGTAGCTACTCATGGCTTCCGGCTTATCATCTTTGTTTTCTTCAGGCTCTTCAGCGTCATTAGACAAATATGGGTTCAATGTATATTTAGCACTCATAGTAATTTGTTTTGAATGGTTTATCCTTTCTTCTCTTTGCGGGGATTGGTTAATAATACTTCATCTACCAGGCCATATTCCTTGGCTTCCAAAGCAGTCATCCAAAAATCGCGGTCACTGTCTTTTGCAATGGTTTCCACCGATTTGCCGGTATGGCTGGCGGTGATGGAATACAATTCCTGTTTTAGTTTTTTAATTTCTCTGGCGGTAATTTCAATATCGGTTGCCTGTCCACCAATGCCACCGCTTGGCTGATGCATCATGACCCTGCTATGCTTTAATGCCGTTCTCTTTCCCTGAACGCCTGCGCACAATAAAATCTGTCCCATGCTGGCTGCAATCCCTGTACAGATGGTAGCCACATCTGGTCCAATAAACTGCATGGTATCATAGATGCCTAAACCAGCGTAAACGCTGCCACCTGGGCTGTTGATATACATTTGAATATCGCGGGTACGGTCGGTGCTTTCCAGGAAAAGCAATTGTGCTGTTACAATATTGGCAACATAATCGTTAATACCTTCTCCCAGAAAAATGATACGATCCATCATCAAACGGCTGAAAACATCCATGCTCGCCACATTCAAAGGTCTTTCTTCAATGATGTAAGGGGTAAGATTCGTAACCTGACCATATTGTCTGTAATTGTGCAAAACCCCGCTGCTGATTCCGTGGTGTTTTACCGCGTATTTCTCAAATTCTTTTTCAATATTCATATAACTATATTTCGTGTTGAAGTTAGGTGTTTTGTTAAATAGGTATCAACCCTGTTCAAATACTGTGCAAAGCTTTATCTATGGCATTTTGACATACCCTTTGAATTACCGTTAAAACACGGTTGCAAAGGTCGTTCATTTTAGATAAGTTCAGAAACGTTATTTGTTAAGATATGCAAAACGAATCTTTTCAACTGGGAATATGCATGGCAGGAGCTGTTTCGGCTGGCGCCTATACCGCAGGTGTGTTGGATTGTTTGCTGGAAGCTATGGAAAACTGGGAGCAAAAACGAGGTCAGTCAGGGGTTCCCACACATAGGATAAATATTTCGGTAGTGGGTGGAGCTTCTGCAGGAGGAATGACAGGGCTGTTAGCCGCTGCTGCCATTCAGCAACCTGCTGCAAAAATTTTGTATAAAAGCTGGGTAGAAATGGAAGCTGATTCTATGGCCCCTGCCTTGCTGGATACGGCTGATATTGCTGCATCTCAATCGCTTTCTTCCCTGCTCAACGGAAGCTTTGTTGAACGATTAAGTCTCAGGGCCATTGCAGCGGCTGCTATTCCCACCAATGCATTGCCCGCTTATATGGATCCTGCTATGAAATTATTTGCCACCATGACCAATCTGGTAGGATATCCTTATAATATTTCCTTTCAATCCGATTTACAAAAATCGACACACCGAATGTCGGTTCATCATGATTTTGCCTGTTTTCAATTGGCAGGATCAGACTTGATAGAACCGTTGCAAGGGACAGATAATGCGGGACTAACAGACCCAGGCTGGATTCCTTTGAATTTATCCAAAGGAATCAATACTAATTTGTTGCAACAGGCTATCATGGCTACTGGTGCATTCCCATTGGTATTGAAACCTGTAACTATGAAGCGGCCTCAGAAATTCATTCAGGATAATCATTGGCTGAATCAACAGGGTTTATTGCTGGATAGTTCTGCTGATCATCTATCCTTACAGGTCGACGGAGGTCTGATGAACAATGAACCCTTTGAAAAAGTGCGAGAATTGCTGCAAGCAAAAGAGGAAGGAGTTGATTCCCAGAGTGCTGCCCGAGATTCTTTTTCTTCTTTTACGCATACGGTTCTCATGATTGACCCTTTCCCGGATTCAACCGGTTTTAAGGATGGAGATTCTGCTTCCCTTACAGGAGTTGCTAAACAAATATTGTTTGCCATGATGCATCAGATGAAAGCCAAGCCCCTGCCTATTGCAGATATGATGAACAAAGAAAAAGCAGGTCAATTTTTAATTGCACCTGTTCGGTACCAGGGAAGCCCGAAGAAAAGAATAGAAGGGGAGAAGGCCATTGCAAGTGGTTCGCTGCAGGGTTTTGGAGGATTTTTGTGTAAAAGTTTCAGGGAGCACGATTATGCATTGGGTCAGTACAATTGTCTTCGGTTCTTGCAAAATCATTTTACTGTTCCACTTAAGCAATTCCATCAACATCCACTGTTTTCAAGGGGATATGAGGGCATTAATCTGGAATCTTTTCTATGTGAACATAAGGAAAGTGTGCAAATGATTCCGCTATTTAAAATGTTTAAACCGGAGCCTCAATGGCCGACTACCCCAACTGATTTTATGAAAGAACTAAGACCCGCTATTCAGAAAAGATCAGCAGCCATTTTATCGGTTGTTTCCAATCACTGGATCAGAAAGCCGCTTCTGCAATTGAGTGGCCATCTTTTTGTGAATCGCTATGTAGCCAATGTTTTACTACGACAAATGCATGCATCATTAAAAGCCCATCAGTTATGCCAATAAAAAAACCAGCCTTTGGCTGGTTTTTAAAACAAGATATCTTCTATTAATGATGATGATGCTCTAATTTCTTAGCAAAGTCATCTGCACTTATGCTTTCATCTTTTGCTTTTACCTGAGACTCCAATGCATCAAATAATTTTTCTGCATTGATTCTGTGGTAACTGTCCTCAACAAATTTCTTATCCTGCATCATTCTGTTGGCATAGTCATCAATCCATTGCTGGTTGTCGCCTAATGCACCTAACTGGTTGCCCATGTAACTGAATAATTGCATTTTGGCAAAATTGCGGATATCTTCAGGCAGCACTTCAATTTTGTTGTCCTGTGACAATTTGCTGCTGATTAAAGTCCACTTCAATTGTTTAGAGAAACTAGGATATTCGGCTTCCGCTTCTTCGGCTGTTTTGGGTTTTTCACCACCGTTTTGTAGCCAGCGCTTCAAAAAGTTTTCTGGTAATTCCATGCTTACATGATCTACCAAGTAGTGATAAATCTGGTCCTGAACCTGATTGCGTGCAGACTGAGCATAGTATTTTTCAATTTCGGTCTTGATTTCGTTTCTAAGGTCAGCTTCGGTTTTAATGTTCTCGTTGCCCGGATAAATTTGCTTGAAAAGTTCTTCGTCCAAAGCAGCTTTCTCTACCAAACCTACTTTGGTAATCAACATATTGAAATATTTGTCAGCATCGTCCTTGCTTAATCCAAGGTCAGCAAGAATGGTTTCTGCTTCCTTGTCTTCAAATGCCTTCTTGATTTGCAGAAGAACCACATCGTCTTTTTTCTTGTCCATTAAGTTTTTGCGGAACTTTTCTGCGAAGTATTTAACCAGCACGCTGTTGTCTTTGCTTACACCGTTTTCTACTGGATTACCCTTTGAATCGGTTTCAGTAAAAGTTACATTCAATACATTGTCTTCGGATGTAACCGTTTCAGGCTCGGTCATTTTACCAAAACGGGTCTGTAATCTTGCGATTTCATCGTCAATCATTGCATCTGTAACCGTTACAACGTAGCGGGTAGCTTCGAATTTGGACAGGTTCACTTCAAAATCCGGCTTCAATCCAATTTCAAAAGAAAAAACATAATCAGACAAATTGTTCATGTCTAACTTGTTTGCATCATTTTCAAGCGGTAATGGCTGAGCAAAAATATCAATCTGCTCTTTGGTCATATAAGCGTTCATTTCCTGCTCTACTTTACGCAATACTTCCTCTGAAAATACACCCTGACCATACATTTTCTTAACCAGACCAGTGGGTACCATACCCTTTCTGAAGCCAGGTATATTTGCGGTCTTTGCATATTTCTTCAGGCTGGTTTCAAAGCCACTTAAATAGTCTTCCTTGGTAAGGGTAACGGTAAGCTTATCATTTAATAAGCCAATGTTTTCTCTGGTAATTGTAGCCATATAGGTGTTTTATATACTTAAAATCGGGCTGCAAAGGTAAGGGTTTCGCATAAAAAAACCACCTATAAAGGTGGTTCAGTGCGGATGATAGGGGTCGAACCTACATGCCTCGCGGCGCTAGATCCTAAGTCTAGTGCGTCTGCCAATTTCGCCACATCCGCATTTGGGACGGCAAAAATAGGGGATTTTTTAAAAACGAACAGTAAATTTTGTTCCTTTTTGTGATTCACTTTCACAAAAAATTGTTCCACCCTGTTCTTCAATCTGATTTTTTATAAGATAAAGACCAATGCCCTTGCTGTCGAATCCGCTGTGAAAACTCTTCTGGAATTTAAACAACAAGTGTCCGAACTTGGCCATATCAATACCTAGGCCGTTATCTGTTACCGATAAATGTATGGCACCTTCTTTTTCGTAGGTTTCAATGCGAATAGCTGGAGGAATTCCGGGTTTGGTATATTTGAGACTATTGCTCAGTAAATTGTAAACAATGCTTTGTAAATAAACCCTGGGATAATAAAGCTGCGCTACTTCCAAGTATTGTTCAATAACAGCGTTCTTCTGCTGTATTACGTCTTGTAGTTGAAGCAAGGCGCTGTTTATGACTTCCTCAAAAGAACAATCCGATGCCGGTATATCTTTTTCCAGATGAATTTGTAAAATCTGAATCAGTTCATTTAAGTTGTTGGTAAGGTCCTTGCTGATTTTTTTTAAATAATCCATGGAAGCTTTTTTCAGTTCCGGATCATTGGTGCTTTCATACATTTCCAACATTTTGGAAATATTATGGGCAGGTCCCCTTACATCATGCGTAATAATACCAGCAAAATCTTTTAGCTGACTTACTTTTTTTTCCAGTGCATGTTGCGTTTTCAGCAATTTTCGGTTTTGCTCTTCTAAGCTTTCCGTTGCTGTAGGAGTAGGGTTCATCATGGCGTATATTCGGCTGAGGGGGAACGCCGTCGCCTAAAATTAGGTATTTATCATTGAGTTTTAAGTAACTATAAAATATTCGTCTATTGACGAAAAATTGTTATTTCTTGAGCCCTTCCAGTAGTGTGGAAATGGTATCAATCATCCCTTTTTGGGTTACCCATCTCAAAACCACTACCAAATCGTTAATGGGGTCAACATACACCACATTATTCCCATTGCCCAAATGTACAATTGCCTCAACCGGTGCACCCGGAATCAATTGCTGGTTGGTATTTAAATAAAAATTCATGTAACCATATTCCTTGTTGGCCAAACCCGGAGTGGTAGACTGGCGAATCCAGGACTCAGAAAGAATTTGCTGGTCTTTCCATTTGCCTTTTCGCAGGGTAAGTAAACCAAATCGAGCCATGTCTTCAGCATGAATAAAAAGGCCTCCGCCCCAGTGACCGCCACCACTCACAGACTGAACCGGATTGCCATCCAACACAATCCAGGCGTTCCGGTAGCCTGTCCATCGCCAGGTATTCGAAGCGCCAATCGGGTCCATGATATTTTTTTTCAAAACCTGCGGAAGAGGTTGTCTGAAAACACTGGTTGCTGCCAATGCCATAGCATTTACTCTTACGTCGTTGTATTCAAAAACAGTACCCTGTGGATGACGGATTCTGTTCAACCATTTTTTGGGATCTGGATCAGGCCTGTCGGCCCAATCTGGTTTGCCCCATAAAGTTCCTTCCCAATCACTGGTTTGTCTTAACATAGATTCCCAGGTAATGGTTTTATTGTGCGCAGTTTCAAAGGGGTGTAGTAATTCTGGTTGATTAAACAAGGATGCTGGTTTGCTAGTAGGCTCAGTTTGAAATAACTCAATGGGAGGAACATAAATATGTACCGGATCCTGAACCGACCGTATCAATTGCGCATCTACTGCCAAACCTATAACAGCAGATAAAAAACTTTTTGCCACACTATGGGTCATATCAGGTTTTAGCGGGCTGCCCCATTCTGCTACCTTATACCCCTTGTAAATAATGATACCAGTTTGATCTCCACGGTCTTCAAAAGGACCAATGCCATCACCAAAAGGTTCTTTACCAAAAGTTTTGTAATGGTTTTCTTCCATACTTCTGGAATTGGGTGACTCCGCAGCCCTCGCAGTGGCGATAGTTTTTTCTATCGTTGATGCAGCAATTCCCAATGCTTCGGGAGCTTTGGTTTCCCAGTTGGAACGTTCAGGATAATACAATGCATTTGCCCCATTCTTTGCTGATTGTGCATTTCCTGTAATGGCAAAAAAAAATGTAGCGATGAATAAATGAATGGGTTTAATCATGCTACAATCTAAAAAAACTATTGCTAATCTGATCAGTCAGTGCTTAAATCAGAAAAATTACCTGCTGCTTCTCCCAGATTTGTAATAACTCTGTTTCACCATTCTGTTTCTGGGTGCAGGTTTCTTTATTTTTTCGGGTTGATTGGAACTGGCTTTTTGCGGTGTTGCCGAATGATATTCGTGGTTGCTTACAACAGGCAGTTCAATTTTTATCAGTTTCTGAATGTCTTTTAAGTAGGCTCTTTCTTCTGTATCACAAAAAGAAATGGCCATGCCGTTTTCCCCCGCTCTACCTGTTCTACCAATTCTGTGAACATAAGTTTCCGGTACATTGGGTAATTCGTAATTGAATACATGGGACAAACCATCTACATCAATTCCTCTTGCTGCAATATCGGTTGCCACCAGGATACGAGTATTGCCATTTTTAAAATTGGTCAAAGCTCTTTGTCTGGCATTCTGTGATTTATTGCCATGGATGGCTTCCGATGTTATTCCTTGTTTAACAAGGTTTTTCACCACTTTATCTGCACCATGCTTTGTTCTAGTAAAAACTAGCGCAGATTTGATGGCACTGTCTTGCAATAAATCCTGTAGCAGATTTTTCTTGTTTTCTTTTTCAACAAAGTAGATGGCCTGTTCAATTTTTTCTACTGTAGAAGAAACAGGTGTTACTGCAATGGTTACTGGATTTTTTAAAAGCGTATTGGCTAATTTTTCAATTTCATCGGGCATCGTGGCAGAGAAAAATAAGGTCTGTTTTTTCTCAGGCAGTTTGGCCACCACTTTTTTTACGTCGTTAATAAAGCCCATATCTAACATTCGATCGGCTTCGTCTAATACAAAAAAACGGATATCTTTTAAATGAACAAATCCTTGTTGCATCAAGTCGAGTAATCTACCTGGTGTAGCGGTTAAAATGTCTACTCCTTTCTTTAAGTTGATAACCTGATGATGTTGAGATACTCCTCCAAAAATTACTTCATGAGAGATACGCAAATTTTTTCCATAAGCCGCAATACTTTCATCAATCTGAATGGCCAATTCTCTTGTTGGCGTAAGTATCAAAGCCTTAATGCCTCTGGTAAAATTTCCGTTTAACTGAGACTGACAAACCAATTGAAGAATGGGGATTGAGAAAGCAGCTGTTTTTCCTGTACCTGTTTGGGCACAACCCAAAATATCTTTACCTGCAAGAGCAGATGGAATAGCTTGTTCCTGAATGGGGGTAGGGTTGGTGTACCCTTCTGTTTCAAGCGCTTTTAAGATAGGCTCGATGAGTTCTAATTCTTTGAATAACACAAAATGTGATTTAAATGAACACTTGAAGTTTCAAGTGGTATATAACCTGATATTGATGGGATTACCTTGTCACTGAAGTAGATTCCAGTCTAACTGAGACATATACGAATAATGCAAAGGTACATTATTTGGGGGAGAAGCCCAAATACGGGTGGTTTTCAATAGGAAACCGTTAGCATGAAAGTTTGCTTTAGCAGAAAGTAAACGGTAAGGCTTTTAGCGTTTGTGTATTAAGATAGCAGGGCAACAATTTGTTCTAAATAATGCTGGTCGGTTTCATCAAACTGATTGTAATCGCTGCTGTCTACATCTAGAACGCCCCAAATATTTACTTCTTTTAAAAGTGGTACTACAATTTCAGATTTAGATAAACTGCTGCAGGCAATATGGCCGGGAAATTTTTCTACATCTGGCACAATCAATGTTTTAGCTAGCTCCCAGCTGCTTCCGCAAACTCCTCTTCCTTTTTTAATTCTGGTGCAGGCAACTGGTCCCTGGAAAGGACCTAGCACTAATTCGTCATTTTCTACTAGGTAAAAACCTACCCAAAACCAGCCGAATTGTTCTTTCAGGGCCGCTGCTGTATTGGCAAGGTTGGCAATCAGGTTGCTCTCGCCAGTAAGTAAACCTTTGATTTGAGGTATCAGTGCCTCGTATTGTTCAGCTTTGGTTCCTTTGATAATCTTTAAATCTTCTGCCATGCAGCAAAGATACATGACGGAACAATTTATCTTTTAATGAGTTTTTTGAGTTCTTTTTCTTCTGCCCAAAACACCAGCCAGCCAAACAGGCCGATGAAAATAAATCCTGTGAAGATGCCCAGCCATAACTGAGGAATAAAATAGAGGATTGATTTTTGTATGCCATACATGAGCAAAACTACCCCCAGGTATGCAATTATTTTTTTGGTAGCATAAGGAACCGGATAAAATTTTTGACCGAGGTAATAACTAACCAGCATCATGAATAAATAGCAAATAAAAGTAGCAATGGCTGCCCCCAGATAATGCAGGCTGGGGATTAATACTATATTCAATGCAATGGTAATAACAGCGCCGCCAACCGTTATGAGTGCACCGTAATTGTTTCTGTCGGTGAGTTTGTACCAAATACTCAAATTGTAATAAATACCAAGGAATATATTGCCCAAAGCAAGCAAGGGAACTATCTGTAATCCCTGCGTCCATAAAGGTTTATCAATGGCCACAAAAAACCATTCAAATACTTCAATGAACAAGCTAATAAACAACAACATGAAGCTGCAGGCAATAACAAAAAACTTCATCACTCGGGCATAGGTTTTTTGCGCATTCTCTTCTCCTTTCTGTTTAAAAAAGAAGGGTTCAGCAGCCATTCTGAATGCTTGAATCATGATGGTAATTAAAACAGCTAGCCGATAAATATTACCAAATACGCCCAACTCGTGTTTGGCTTCTTCAACGGGCAGATCAACAACATGCTGATAGATTAGTCTGCTAAGCATATCGTTTACCATACCACCCATCCCTACAATGATCAAAGGATAACTATAGTTCAGTACTTTTTTCAATACATCAATATGGAATTTCCATTTTATTTTTCTGAACTCAGAAAAGAGTAGCAGAAAAGTGAGTACGCTGCCCGCTAGATTGCCAATTAAATAGTAGCCAATACCAATGTTTTGCTCAGTAAAAAAACGTAGTGCAGATGCAGGATTGGTTTGAACATATTGCGGTATCCATCCTATAAAAACAAGCACGGTGATAAAATTAATGAGTACGCTGGATAGCCTTACTGCTGCGTATTTACGAGGTCTGTTTTCCTGTCTGAGCCTGGCAAAGGCCAATGTACTGATGGTGTCGAAAAATAAGATGCCAATCATCCAGTTGATGAATGCAGGCTGCGCTTCCAGGTTGGCCCATTGCAGTAAGGGCTCTCTGCATAACCATAGAATAGTGGTGAACAAGAGGGTACTCCCCAGTAAAGAAATGGATAAAGTACTATAAAGCCGATCGGGATCTTCTTCTTTGATAAATCTGAAATAGGCCGTTTCCAATCCGTAAGTAAACAACACATTCAGGAAAGGAATGATCGCGTAGATCTGTGTTAAATCTGCAGTAGTAGCGGGTTGTGCAAAAAACAAAGGGAGAGACAGGTTCATCAGGTACCCTAAAAAACGGCTGGCTATAGTGGGTACACCATACCAGATTGTCTGACTTGCCAGTTTTTTTATATCGCTCAATGGAATTAACTATTGTTCAAAAATAGGGTATTGTCATCAGTTGTGCAGGTCTAAGGGCTGGGTAGCTGAAGGGCTGGTCCCGGGTGCTGCAAACCTGGGATTTTGCAGAAAAACAGAATCAGTAAGGGTTTGCAGAAATGCTTTGAGTTGTCCTATTTCATAATTACTCAGTGGAATTTTGTTTTTCAACAAGGCATCGGTATTGCCCATCACCTGCATATTATTGCGATAATGTTCAAATACATTGCTTAGTGAAAAAAATCTTCCATCATGTCCGTAGGGGAATGTTACCATTACATTGCGGAGGCTAGGTACTTTGAATTTCAGTGAATCAGCTGGATCTTGTGTTATGGTCATTCTGCCCATATCCTGCAAAAAGGGTTCCAGTGGCATTCCTGTATTTCTATAACTGAAATCGGTAAATAGTGGTTCCGTATGGCAACTGCTGCATTTGCTTTTAAAAATGGTATAACCCAGTTTCTCCGGTAAATTAAAACTATCTGTGCCCCGCATCACTCTGTCGTATTTGCTATTGCTGCTGACCATGGTTAACAGAAATTGACTCAATGCTTTTCCGAGTCGTTGGGTATTGATGGTTGGGTCGCCAAATGCTGCTTTAAATAATCGTGGATAGTTTTTGCTTTTCTTAAGTTTACTGATAATATTTTCAAGGCTTTCTCCCATTTCGTTATGAGCCGTAAGTGGTGCCAGTGGCTGAAGATCCAGGTGATTGATGCCACCATCCCACATGAATGATTTTTGCCAAGCCAAGTTAAACAATCCAGGTGCATTACGGGTAGTTAAACTATTGTCGAGTCCATGACTTAGGGGGTGATCATAGTTGTTGAATGCACCAAATTGCTGATGGCAGGTTCCGCAGGAAATGCTTCCATCTCTGCTAAGCTGTTCTTCATAAAACAACTGTCTGCCCAGTTCAATACCTTCTGCGGTCAATGGATTTTTTGAAAAATCATACACTGGATTTGGCCAGCCCTTTGGAATTATCAAAGGCTGTTGTTTAGGCAACCCTATCCTTTCCGCTTGATCCATAAAACCCATTGCAGAAAGAACAAGAACCACTAAAAACAATATGGTGCTGGCTTTCTTCATCAATGTAAAATTAGTTGAAACAGCTGCTGATAGTTATCTGCCAGTTGCATAGCCAGCTTCCCTGCATTGTGACAGTTGGGTGTTTGAGCAATACTGATGATATGCTTTCCTTTGAACCACATGGATAAATCTGTTTGAATAAAAAGAGAACCCTTTGAATGGTTACCAGAATCTACTGCTTCGGCCAGATTGAGGGTGATGGTTCTGACTGTATTATACGGCGATTCAAATCCCCCTACATCATAACTAAAACGTTTACCAGCCGTGTTAGCTGCTGGCGATGTCCCCTGCATTCTGACCATGATATATCCTGTTCTCCAGGTCCAGAACATGCCTCTTGCCGGATCCAGCACACCTGTTTGAATACCCGTTGTGTTTTTGATGCTGTCTACTCCCAGCGTAAAAACAAGTTGAGCGGCATTGGCAGGGATAGTAAAAGGAAGTTTTAGGCTATTGGGGTCGCTCAGATCCATTAAATAATGAGCACTGCTTAACAGCAGGGTGTCTGGTTGCCCATTTTTATTTTGATTAATCATGATCGCTTTCCATCCTGTGGTATAAAAAAGACACTTATTAATTTGTAAACTTTCACCGGTAAAATTGGTATAGCTACTGTCCGGATGCCATTTTGTTGAACCATACATGGGAATGAATTCAATGCTGTGCTGCGCTTTTACAACCATTGCGGCAAACAATACTCCAATCAGGAAAATTGCTTTGTATGCAGGCATTCTATTCAAGGCTTTCTGTTTTGAATGTTTATCTTAGTCTTTTCAAATTTCGGTTAAATTTCTTTCTATGCGATTAGTTATTCAAAGAGTTTCCAGTGCATCTGTAACCATTGAGGAAAAACTGAATGGGGCAATTGGGGTGGGGTTAATGGTTTTGGTGGGGATTGAAGATGCCGATACGCAGGAAGACATTGAATGGCTGGCAGGCAAACTGATGAATCTTCGAATTTTTAACGACGAAGCCGGTGTAATGAATTGCTCTATTAAAGAAGTAAATGGAGATATTTTACTGGTTAGTCAGTTTACCCTGCATGCCAGTACAAAAAAAGGCAACCGACCTTCTTATATCAAAGCTTCCAAACCACCCATTGCAGTGCCCTTATATGAAGCCATGATTGCAGCCATAGAAACCCAGCTGGGTAAAAAAATTCAGACAGGTATTTTTGGTGCGGATATGAAAGTGGCCCTGGTAAACGATGGGCCCGTTACCATTTTAATTGACTCAAAAAACAAGGAATAATGACAATAGAAGCAGCACAACAGCAAGTAGACCAATGGATCAAAACCATTGGGGTGCGTTACTTTAACGAGTTAACCAATCTGGGTATTCTGATGGAAGAAGTAGGAGAGCTTAGCAGAATCATGGTAAGAAAATACGGAGAGCAATCTTTTAAATCTTCCGATACTTCCCATGAACTGGCAGATGAAATGGCGGACGTATTGTGGGTATTGATTTGTCTGGCTAACCAAACAGGGGTTAATCTTACAGAAGCCCTTGAAAAAAACCTAGAGAAGAAAACCCTAAGAGACAAAGACCGCCATAAGAATAACCTCAAGTTGTAGTTTTTATTTTTTAGTTGAAATTGGATTTGGCTTTCGCGAGCTTTTCAATTTCTGCTACTGTTCTAGGAGCACCAGCAGAAAGATTGCGGTTGCCTTCTTTCGTAATTAAGATATTGTCTTCAATTCTTACGCCGATATTCCACCACTTTGGATCGCATTTGCTATTCGGTGGAATATAAATACCTGGCTCTACTGTTAAATACATGCCGGGTTCAAAAGCTTGATTGCCTCTGATGCCTAAGTCATGTACGTCTAAACCCAGGTGGTGGGATGTTCCGTGAGGGAAATAACGTCTTGCTTCTGCTTCATTGGCTGCAATTCCCAATTGAATCAATCCTCTGTTGATGACTCTTCTTGCTGCTGCATCTGAACCACTGTAAGGCATACCGGGTTTGCAAACAGCAATTGCTGAATCCTGTGCTGCCAATACCAGTTCATAAATGATTTTTTGTTCAGGAGAAAATTTACCATTCACCGGCACGGTGCGGGTAACATCTGCCGTGTAGCCATGGTATTCAGCCGCACAATCACTTAACAATAAATCTCCGTCTTTCATCAATCTTAAATTGGTAACATAATGCAATACGCATGCATTTTCAGAAGAGCCATTGATGCTGGGATATCCAGGATATTCGGAACCATTTTTCTTGAAAGCATATTCCATAATGGCCTGTGCCTGGTACTCAGTCATGCCCGGTTTTACAGCTTTGATCACTTCATTGTGTCCTTCCACACTAATGGCTGCTGCTTTTTCCAGAATGGCAATTTCTTCGGGTTGTTTAATGCCTCTTAAAGCAGTTAAAATTTGCATATGGGTTCTGCTGGCAATGGGTTTGTTGTGTGCCTTAATCAGACTGTCTACAATGCCCGCCATTCTGCTTAGTTCGTCCCTGGTTCTGGGATAAGTCTGAAATATATCTTCGGATCGGAAGGAGGTCAATACGGAATCGTACTCATTCAGGGCAATGGTATTGTTTTTAAAATCCCTGTTTAAAAAGACATTGGTAAACTGATAACGTTTGGTTACTCCTTCCACGCCTAGGATTTTGCCATTCCACATCTCTCTTTGCGGATCCCTGTTCTGAACAAAAATAAATTCAGTACCTGTTTTACCTAAAATGGTAGTGGGTTCCTTAAATAACAACAACATGGCATTGGGTTCTTCCAACCCTGTGAAATAGTAAAAATTCTTATTCTGTGCATATTGGTAGTCTACATCGTCGTTTCTAAGTCTTACCTGACTGGCGAAGAAAATTCCTACCGATTTAGCCGGCATTTTCTCTTTGAAAGCAGCCCTTCTGCCCGCATGAAATGCCGGACTTAAATAGTCATTTGGATATTCTGTGGTTTGTACATTGGTTTGTTGTGCGGGAGCCATAGCTGGCAGAAGCAACAACCAGAACAGGATTTTTTTCATATTATTCTGTTGAGTTTTGAATCCCTAAACTAATTTTTTTAATCAACATTGCCCATTTTACTGGATAAACGGGTAATCACCTATTTTTGCCGCTGTATGAGTACAGCAACAGAAAACATTTTTCAGGCAATTATTTCACATGCCAAAGAGTATGGTTTTGTATACCAGAGTAGCGAAATTTATGATGGACTCAGTGCCGTTTACGATTATGGCCCCTTTGGAAGTGAGTTAAAAAAGAATATCAAGGATTACTGGTGGAAAAGTATGACACAGATGCACCAGAACATAGTAGGGATTGATGCGGCCATCTTCATGCACCCGACAACTTGGAAAGCCAGTGGACACGTGGATAATTTCAGTGATCCGATGATTGACAATAAAGACAGTCAGAAAAGATACCGTGTAGATCATATTATTGAAGCCAAGGCAGACCAGTTAAGAGAAGCGGGTAAATCATCAGAAGCGGATGCATTGCTGGCAAAGATGGATCAATTGTTGGCAGCAGAAGATTTTGCAGGGTTAAAGCAGTTGTTGGCCGACTACCAGATTGTTTGTTCGGTTAGCGGAACCGGCAACTGGACCGATATCCGTCAGTTCAACCTGATGTTTTCTACCCAGCTGGGTTCGGTGGCAGAAGAATCCGACACTATTTACTTAAGACCGGAAACTGCCCAAGGAATTTTTGTGAATTTCCTGAATGTACAAAAAACAGCCAGGATGAAAGTGCCATTTGGAATTGCCCAGATTGGTAAAGCTTTCCGTAATGAAATAGTTGCCCGTCAGTTTATATTCCGCATGCGAGAATTTGAACAAATGGAAATGCAGTTTTTTGTTAGACCTGGCACGCAAATGGAATGGTATAATTTCTGGAAACAAGAAAGGCTAAACTGGCATTTAAGTTTAGGTTTGCCTGCTGAAAAATACCGTTTTCACGATCACGTAAAATTGGCACACTATGCAGATGCCGCTTTGGATATTGAGTTTGAATTTCCATTCGGATTTAAAGAAGTAGAAGGTATTCATAGCAGAACAGACTTTGATTTAAAGAGTCACCAGGAGTTCAGCAAAAAGAAACAACAATATTTCGATAATGATATTGATGAAGCTACTGGCAAGCCCTATGGTAATTATATTCCTTATGTAATAGAAACGTCTATTGGTCTGGATCGTATGTTCTTATTGATCCTGAGTCATGCTTATGAAGAAGAAACCATTACCAAGGAAGATGGCTCCACAGACAGCCGGGTGGTATTGAGAATCCCTGCTAAAATTGCTCCGAATAAATTAGCCATTTTACCGCTTGTTAAAAAAGATGGACTGCCTGAGATTGCGCGCGAACTGATGGATGAATGCAAGGGTGCATTCAAATGCTTCTACGAAGAAAAAGATGCCATTGGTAAACGTTACCGTCGTCAGGATGCTATTGGTACCCCATTCTGTGTTACCATTGATCATCAGACCAAGGAAGACAATATGGTAACCATTCGTCACAGAGACAGCATGGTGCAGGAGCGAATCCCTATTAGTAAAGTAAAAGAATTAGTGCTATCGCATATCAGCTACTAACCGTATACTTCTAGGTGAATAGCCGATTTGTCGTAACCCAAAGAAAGGATTTTTGCCTTGGCATCGTCCACCATATTTTTCCATCCGCACAAAAAGAAATTCGCTTCGGGTATGGCTCCGGTCATACCCTTGTGCTTTTCTACCAGTTCCGTATAGCAAGCATGTACATAGCCTGAATACTGTCCGGGCCCCACAACCAGTTCTCTGGAAAAACAGGGATGGTGATAAAATCCGGGGAGTTTGTTTTCCAGTTGTTTTAATTCTGCCTCGTACAGACTATCCTCGAATTCCCTGCACCCAAATATCAGATGAATATTCTTATGAGGAAATTGTTGCTGATGAATATGATGCGCCATGGATCTGAATGGGGCAATACCTGTACCGGTACAAATCAGGTATAAATCTTTGTCTAATACGGGAGGCATGGTGAATTTGCCTTGCGGACCTCTAACCAGTAGTTCACTGCCAACTGTTACATCATTGAATAAATGAGGCGTTCCTAATCCATCTTCCATTAAAACAATGACCAATTCAAATACATTGGTACCATCCGGTGCAGAGGCAATGGAGTAGGATCGCCATCTTTTGTTTCGCTGCTCGTGAATGGGCAAATCGAATGTCACAAATTGCCCTGGTTCAAAATCGAATCTCTCCAGCTCAGGAATTTGTATCCAGAATCTGCGTGTGCTATGGGTAATGTCTTCGGTTTTAATTACCACACTTTTTAACCAGGGTTGAAGCATAGCATTGTTTTACACAAAGTACGAAATACCCATAAATAACAATGCCCCTATTTTCATAGAGGCATTGAATAGAATATCGCAGGTTTATTTCTGTATGATAACTTTCTGCAGATAGGTTTTTTTATCATGTTGTATTTTCAACAAATACACATCACTACTATATTGTTTTAAACTGAGTTGTTTGTTGTATTTACCCAGGAATCCTGATTGCGTATTCAAGAATACCCGCTGCCCTGCGGCATTCAGTATTTCAATAGACAAATCGCTTCTTTTGGTTACTTCAAAGCTCAACTGGAAAATACCATTGTTCGGGTTGGGAGAAACGGTTAATTTAATTTCTCTTGGATCCACCGTGGTGATGGCTGTTGCAGTATAACTAACATTGGCTGAAGTTTTGCTACATCCAAAAGCATCCAGTAACTGTACTTTATAATTCCCTGTGCGGGTTGGTTTAATGGAAGAGCCATTTCCTCCAGCAACAAAAGCAGTATCGTTGTAAATCCATTGGAAGGTTCCGGTTTTTAAATTGGCTACTAAAGAGTCACCTACCTGAGAAACTGTTAACGGAATATTTGCTGCTGCTACTATTGGTACGCGATTACTCGGACATCCGGTAGACACTTTGGTGTCATAGAAGAAATACCAGAACTGGTTTTCATCTTGTCCGGCTGCAGGAGCTAATGACACACTATTCCCTGTAAAACTCATTAGGCCACTGATACCAAAAGGATAAATAGTGCCAGTAATGCCATTGTTTCTGTAAACATTGGCATCTTCTGAGCATTCCACAATAATGATTTTTTCTCCACTTCCGGGAATTTCCAGATTTACATTGTAAACAAATCCAGAGTCATTGGGATTGTTTTCAGTTAAAGCACCAATGGCTGCAGTAGGTCTGGAATTGAATACATCAAATGTTTTGCTTAATAAGGGCCTATAAGAATAACTTCCTGCAGTTGATCCCGCCGTTAAATTATCTCCAACTGTAATTTTTATTTTACCAGGATTGGCTGTGTACATTCTTACGGTCTCAATTTTTACTGGAACATCATGGTTGAACTTCATATAATTACCGGCAAATGCATTGTAACCACCGTTGGGGAAAGTTAATTTGGATGCGGCGCCTACTGTACCTCTGGCTTCTTTGGTAACATAATAAGTTCTGTTAGCTGGAACATTCGTAGTTGTTACAGAGCTGCCAACGGCAAATGGGGTGTTGGTAGTAGCATCTGCATACCAGAAATAATTACTATTACCAGGATTCAGTACACGTAAAATGGCTGAACTATTACAAACCACCCCTTCTGCTGCAGGAACGTCTGAGTTGGCTGAAATGGGCACCGCCACTTCAATGAAATTATTGGAGCTGTTCTGGTCTGAACTCAATTTGGTTTCACCGGAAATGGTGTAATTGATTCCTGCCTCTGCATTGAATGGTGTTTGTAAAGTATACTCTACGGTAGAAAGTGCCCCAATGGTTCCGGGATAAGTTGCGTTGAAAGTGGCAACGGTTGTTGTTCCATTTTTTACAATTACGGTGATAGGGACATTGGTCTGCGGATTCGCCCCGTTATTGGCAATTGCCACGGTTATATATTGTTTGTCGTTACCACAGTTACCTGCTGCTGGAGAAACAATATTACTCATGGAAACATCATTGGAAGGTGTTTGCACTCTTAATAAGTAATCCTGTGTTTCCCCTCTGGCATAATCTCCTGTGGGAGTAATATCGGATGCGTTGCTGGTTTCACGGGTAATGATTCTCATTCTGTGAATGGTACCAATGGTTACATTATCTGGAATGGTGATATTGCCAGTAAATACACTGCTGTTGCCGCTTTGCACGGTACTGGTTAGCGCAAGTTCATTGGCATCCAGAAAATCACCGTCATTGTTGTAATCAATATACACTTTGATGATTCTTGCATTGACTGTGGCATCGCAAGAGCTAGTACGGAAATAAATGGGAAGTACCTGTCTGGCCTGGATATTAGCTGTCAAGTTGGTATTGTCTGTAAATGTTTTACATCCTGTTGGGCTGCCGTAGCGGATATTGCTGAAAGATAAACTGTCAATTTTTGCACCACTGCTTAAGGAAGCTGAACTGCCGTAAGAAACGCCACCAGTTCCACTCACAATCAATGCATAAGCCTGTGTTCCTCTTGCTAATGTTCCTTTGTGGGTTACTGTTATGGTATATACAGCACCTGGAATGGTGCTATCTACATCTATTCTTTCCACATTGTCAACATTGTTGTTTCTTTTGCTCGCTGCTGCAGAGGGGCTGGTAACATCCAGTGCCCATGGAAGGAATGTCTGTGTATTTCTGGTGATTTTAATATCTAAATCATGTACCAGTTTTGCCGTGCGGTCGTTTAAGTTGGTGGCAGCATCATTGTTAATGGTGCCAGGAGGATCAGTCCAGGCAATGGTTGCAGACAAAGGAACTTTTCCAGTTGCTACTACTGTCTTGGTAAAGGTTTCTCCGGTGTTCAATACATTTTCGTATAGTAAATGATCACTGGAGTTTGCATTGTTGCTGGTAACGGCGCTGCTGATTACGGCGGCAGCTCTCTGTACGTTCATTAAACCCCATCCAAAAGTATAATCAGGTCCCGGGGTACCACCTGCTTCATCAGCAGTATGAATGGCCAGCCCTTTTAGGGTAGATGAACGCATAAAACTACCTGGCTTTAATTTGGTATAGTGCTCTTGTAATAGAATGAGTGAGCCGGCAGCATTGGGTCCTGCCATAGAAGTTCCACTTTTGGTACTGTAAGCAGAATTGCCATTAGTGCTGGCAGAAGTTACATTTACCCCATTGGCAACCAGATCTGGTTTAATTCTTCCGTCGTCGGTGGGTCCCCAGCCACTGAAGGCGCTCATTACTACGTCTGCAGGTTTATTATAACCTCCGGGTATTCCATTTACAGCACCGATAGTTAAGCTGTTTTTGGCAATACCATATCCCAAAATAATATCGAATCCATCGTTACTGCTGATTCCTGCGGGTCTAATGCCTGCATCGGCCATTACGCCCTGGGCGTTTCTTCTGAAAAAGGGTTGACCTACAGCTGGCCCATTGTTGTTCCGGTCATTTCCTGCTACGGAAACTTTTAAGTAAAAGGGTGCATTGAATGCAATGGAATCTACTCTTTGCGCATCCGTGCCATAATAGCCATACCGATAGTCTTCATTTTCTCCGGGCCTTCCATAAAACTCCCAGCGACTTTGGGCGGTGTTATAATTCCAACCAGCAATGAATCCATAAGAGTGATTGGAAACTAGCATGCCTGCTGCGGCTTCTGTTGTCATTTCAGCAATATCATTCTGGTGATCGTAGGAAATCATATTTGGAATGGCAAATGCCATTCCTTTGGCAATAGGGTTAACGCCTTGTGCAATCATGGTTCCTGCAACGTGGGTTGCATGATCATTACCGCTACTACCAGTAGGAACATCTTTTTGTAATAATCTACCACCAAATTCAACGTGACTGGCCAATGGTGCCCCGTCGAATTCCCAGACTCCCAGTTTGTTGCGCATGGCTGGGGTGCTTCCTGATAAGCTTAATCCTGAAGCTCCTCCCGGCCAAAGTTGACTGGCTCTGGTTGTAGCGGCTGCAATAGTATTGTTATACGATTTTGTATAAATGGGGAATCCGAAATCATCAACCCCTGTTAATTTGGCAATATTACCATTGCTGTTGATACTCAACTCCCAATTTTTCTGTTTAGCCATAGACAAGGCTTTGGCATAGTTGAGTTCCTGCTCCAGTTTAATTTTCTGAGATGAAATCTTAAGCAGCTTTTCGTTGGTATACGTTTGTGCATATGAACCAACAAAAGATGTGGCCAACAAAAAGGAGACTATCCCCAGGCGTTTAATCATACAAATGTTTTTTAGCTTTTATACAGCTTTTCTTAATTTATTCTGCTCTAAATTAGATACTTTCAAGGTTCAAATTGTAGTATGCGATTTTTTCTTTTTTCAGCAGTTTTATCTTTTTTGCTTTTGCCGGCTTGTAAACCTCCACAAAAAAAGGATGCTGCCCCAATTTTACAGGGGGTAAAAGGTAAGGTTATGACGGTTTCCGGAAACCAAATGCCTAGAATCGGGGCACCCGCCGCAGAACCCAAACCTTATCCAACAACCGTATTTTTTTACGAACCTACAGATCTTACCAAAGTACAGCAATGGAATAAAGGCCCCTTGTTTACCAATATTTACACCAAGCTTGTGATGGCAGTAGATACCGATAGCACTGGATCTTATATTGCCAAGTTGCCGGAAGGGACCTATTCGGTATTTGTACAGGCCGGACAGCAGTTTTTTGCCAATCAGTTTGATATCCGGAATAATATTAACCTGGTTGCTGTTGAAAAAGGAAAACTGACCGAGTTGAATATACTCGTGAATTTTGCAGCGAGCTATTAGGCTTCCCCTATCTTTGCACTCCTTTTGTAAGGATTGTGAACATGAATCTGCCGCATCTAATGCTTCAATACCTGCAATCACCCCTGGTAGAACAGTTGGTGAAACGGTTAAGCTATGCCGATGCCCAACAGTTGTATCTTAAAAATTTACAGGGGAGCAGTGCGGAGTTTATGGTGAGTGCTGTATTTCAGCATGATGAGGGAAAAGAGCTGAATCACTTGATAGTGCTGAATGATGCAGAAGAAGCAGCTTATTTTCACAATACGCTCGAGAATCTTACCAGTGCCTTAGATCTGTTTTATTTTCCTTCCAGTTTTAAAAACCGGAAAAATTTCCGTCTTCTCAATAGTTCTCATGTAATGCTTCGTACCGAGGCATTAACCAAATTATCTGGAGGAGGAAATAAGAAAATAGTGGTAACCTATCCGGAAGCCATTTTTGAAAAAGTGATACTGCCCGGAACCATTAGCAGTAATATCATCAGCATTAAAACCAATGATACCATTCAGCCGGAGAGCCTGATGGATTTGTTTGTCATGTATGGATTTGAGCGAACCGATTTTGTGTATGAGCCTGGTCAGTTTGCTTTGAGAGGGGGTATTCTGGATATTTATTCTTTTGGAAATGAAAAGCCCTATCGGGTAGAACTTTTTGGAAATGAAGTAGACAGTATCCGAATTTTTGATCCAGAAACACAGTTGAGCGAGCGGAAGCTATTGCAGGTAAATATCATTCCAAACGTTGATATTTTACCTGATACAGCAGGAGCAGATGCGGGTGAAAAAATTTCTTTGTTTGAATTTATGCCCCGGAACACTGTTGTCTGGCTGAAAGACTGGGACGTAATAGAAGAGAAAATAAAAACGCAGGAATCTGATTTTGAAAGTTTTTTACAATTGCAATCAGAGGGCTATTTTACCAAACAACAGGACGAAGAAGAACAACATATTTTAAAGTCGGTATCAGCTGCTGATTTCATCTCAGCCAGCCGTTTATTGCCCATTCTGCAACAGAAAAAAATAGTTGAGTTTGGATTTAAACCGCAACTCACAAAAGAGGAACTGGTTTTTGAAACCAGACCTCAACCTGCTTTCAACCGACAATTCGAATTATTAATCAAAGACCTGAAAGCCTTGGAGGGCGAGGGTTACAGCATATATATTTTTGCGGATCAGGTAAAGCAGTTAGAAAGACTCCACACGATTTTTACAGACCTTCAAACTGAAATTCAGTTTACTCCGGTAGGAACCAGCATTCATGAAGGGTTTATAGACCATTCCCTGAAACTGGTTTGTTATACCGATCATCAGATTTTTCAACGATACCATAAGTACCGGGTTAAGCAGGCTTATAATAAGAACAAAGCACTTACGTTAAAAACCCTTCGTGATTTACAACCTGGTGATTATGTAACCCATATTGATCATGGGGTAGGGACCTATAGTGGTCTGCAGAAACTGGAAGTGAACGGCAAAATTCAGGAAGCGGTCAGAATTATTTACAAAGACAGCGATATACTGTATGTAAACATCAATTCCTTACACAAGATATCAAAGTACACAGGTAAGGAAGGTACTGTTCCCAAAATCAATAAACTGGGCAGTGATGTGTGGAATCGTTTAAAAGAGAAGACCAAGGCAAAAGTTAAGGAGATTGCTTTTGACCTGATTAAATTGTACGCTCAACGCAAAGCCCAGAAAGGATTTGCCCATGCTCCCGATAATTATCTGCAAACAGAACTTGAAGCTTCTTTTATTTATGAAGACACGCCTGATCAAAGCAAAGCAACTGCAGATGTAAAAAGAGATATGGAACAGGAAGCTCCCATGGATCGATTGGTTTGTGGTGATGTGGGTTTTGGAAAAACGGAGATTGCCATTCGCGCGGCTTTCAAATCGGTGGTTGATGGGAAGCAGGCGGCAATATTAGTGCCTACTACCATCTTGGCTTTTCAGCACTATAAAACCTTCAAGGACCGACTTAAGGATTTTCCGGTAACCGTGGATTATATCAATCGTTTTAAATCGGCTAAGGAGAAGAAAGAGACCCTTCAAAAAGTGAAAGAAGGAAAGATTGATATCATAGTTGGAACCCATGGTTTATTGGGCAAAGAAGTAGCTTTTAAAGACTTGGGCATCATGATTATTGATGAAGAACAGAAATTCGGTGTGGCTCACAAAGAGAAACTGAAGACCCTAAAAACCAATGTAGACTGTTTAACCTTAACGGCTACCCCAATCCCCCGGACCTTGCAATTCAGTTTAATGGGTGCTAGGGATTTAAGTATTATTAATACGCCACCCCCGAACCGACAGCCCATACAAACGGAAGTGCAGGTATTCAATCAAGACTTTATACGGGATACCATTTATTTTGAAACAGAAAGAGGAGGACAAGTCTTCTTTATTCATAACCGGATTCAGGGGCTGGCAGAAATGAGTGCGCTGATTCAGGGTCTATGTCCAGATCTGAGTATTGGCTATGCACATGGTCAGCTGGAAGGGCACGAATTGGAAGAAAAAATTCTGGATTTTATTGAGCGAAAATACGATGTGCTGGTTTGTACCAATATAGTTGAAAGTGGCGTGGACATTCCGAATGTAAATACCATTATCGTAAATAATGCCCATCAGTTTGGTTTAAGTGATTTACATCAATTGAGAGGAAGGGTAGGCCGAAGCAATAAAAAAGCTTTCTGTTATTTACTGGCTCCGCCCATGAGTACTTTGCCAGTTGATTCCAGAAAAAGATTGCAGACATTGGAGCAATTCAGCGATTTAGGAAGCGGCTTTCAGATTGCCATGCGAGACTTGGATATTAGAGGGGCTGGTAATATGTTGGGAGGGGAGCAGAGTGGATTCATGGCCGAGATTGGGTTTGAAATGTACCAGAAGATTTTAGAAGAAGCCATCAAGGAATTAAAACGATCATCATTTAAAGACTTATTCAAAGAAGAAATTAGCAAACAGGACGATTTTGTAAGCGATTGTACCATTGATACCGATTTGGAAATTCTAATTCCGGATAGTTATGTAGAAAGTATTACAGAGCGTTTATCTCTGTATACCCGACTAGACAATTGTGAAGACGATAATGAGCTGGCAGACTTCCACCTTGAACTACAGGATCGGTTTGGACCTGTACCAGCTTCTGTGGAAGACTTATTTACTACTGTTAAATGTAGGAGGCTTGCAGTAGACATGGGTTTTGAGAAAATGACCCTAAAGGACGAAGTACTTCGTTGCTATTTTATTAACAAGCCCGATTCTCCTTATTTTGAATCTGACCTATTTAAAAATGTATTGGCCTATCTGCAGACCGGTACCAATAAAGGAAGATTGAAGCAGACCGGGAAAGTTTTTTTATTGGTGGTTGAACCCGTGAGAGGGATGGAAGAAATGCATCGTTTCTTAGTACAGATGCATCAAACTGTTTTAGCAATACCCACAACTGAGGTTGTACCCCAAACGCTATCAATCAACGGATAGATTACAAATAAAAAACCCCGGCAAAGCCAGGGTTCAGTTTCTTTTTTAAAGCAGGATTAGAATCCTTTTTTCGCTACACCGTCCGCTATTGCTTGTAAGGCTTTTGCTTCACTCATGATAGCTGCCATTTTATTTCCCTTGCCATCATGTCCACCAGCCATGTAACCGCCTTTGGCAGTTTTGGTGATAACAGCGTCGTGCATGGGTACATTTTTTTCCTTTGTTTTAAGGCAATATGCTTTAATCATTTTTGAAGTGTCCATTGTTTGTTGAATTTAATTTTAATGAATAGGGTTTGGGTTAGGTAAACAAGATACTGCTTTTTTGCCTAAACGTCAATTCTGGCGTATTTAGCATGACTTTCAATGAATTCCCTTCTAGGAGCTACTTCATCGCCCATCAGCATGCTGAAAATGCGGTCGGCTTCGGCAGCACTTTCAATGGTAACTCTTTTCAGTGTTCTTCTGGATGGATCCATAGTAGTTTCCCAAAGTTGTTCTGCATTCATCTCACCCAGACCCTTGTATCGCTGTATGGTAACGCTGTCTTCCTTACCGCCTCCCAGCTTCTCAATCAGGGCCTTTCTTTGTTCTTCGCTGTAAGCGTATTCCTGTTCCTTTCCTTTCTTAACCAGGTATAACGGGGGTTGAGCTATGTAAACACATCCCTGTTCTACCAGTTCTTTCATGTAACGGAATATAAAAGTCAGAATCAAAGTGGCAATATGCGATCCGTCCACGTCGGCATCGGTCATGATGATCAGTTTGTGATACCTAAGTTTGGACGTGTTCAGGGCCTTGGGATCTTCCGGTGTTCCAACTGTTACACCCAGAGCCGTGTACATATTGCGGATTTCCTCGTTCTCATAAATCTTGTGCTCCATGGCTTTTTCCACGTTCAGAATTTTACCTCTTAAAGGTAAAATGGCCTGATAGCTGCGGTCTCTTCCTTGTTTGGCGGTACCACCTGCCGAGTCTCCTTCCACCAGGTACAGTTCGCATTTAACCGGATCTTTTTCACTGCAATCTGCCAGTTTACCAGGTAAACCACCACCAGACAATACGGTCTTTCTTTGTACCATATCTCTGGCTTTCTTCGCGGCCACTCTAGCTTGTGCTGCCAGAATAATTTTAGAAATTACCTGCTTACTTTCTTTTGGATTTTCTTCCAGGTACGCTTCCAAAGCGCGTGCTACGGTTGTCTGAACCACACCGCTTACTTCACTGTTGCCTAATTTGGTTTTGGTTTGTCCTTCAAATTGTGGCTCAGGCACTTTTACAGAGATAATGGCACTTAAACCTTCCCTAAAGTCGTCTCCTTCTACGGTTACTTTCGCCTTTTCAAATAATCCCTCTCTGTCTCCGTAACTTTTAAATACACGTGTTAACGCCTGACGGAAACCGGTAACATGCGTTCCACCTTCAATGGTATTAATATTGTTTACATAAGAGAAGATATTCTCTTTGAAATCGTCGTTATAGGTTAATGCCACTTCCACAGCTACATTGGTAGCTTCGTCGTGCCCTTCCACAAATAGCGGAGCAGTCAGAATAGGATTTCTGTTGGCATTTCTGTCCAGCATTTCCACAAACTCTATAATACCACCTTCGCTATAGAAGTGATTGCTGTAGGCATTTCCAGCATCATCTAGCTCTCTTAAATCGGTTAGGGTAATATTGATTTTACGATTCAGGTAAGCAAGTTCTCTTAATCGGCCTTCCAGAATTTCCTTGCGGTAAACGGTTTCCTGAAAAATAGTAGCATCTGGCCAGAAATGAACTTTTGTTCCGGTTATATCGCTGGTCCCAATTTCACGTACCGCATATTGGGGTACACCAATCGCGTACTCCTGTTCAAATATTTTTCCTTCTCTCTGCACGGTTACCAGCAATTTGGTGCTCAGTGCGTTTACACAACTCACCCCCACACCATGCAGACCTCCGGAAACCTTATAAGTATTTTTATCAAATTTACCTCCTGCGTGCAGTACTGTCATCACCACTTCCAAAGCACTCTTTTTTTCCTTGGAGTGCATGGCAGTTGGAATACCACGACCATCATCCTGAACACTGATCGAATTGTCTTCGTGAATGGTAACAAAAATATTTTTACAGTAACCGGCAAGGGCTTCGTCAATAGAGTTGTCCACCACTTCGTAAACCAGGTGGTGTAATCCTTTAACCCCTACATCGCCAATGTACATGGCCGGTCTTTTCCGAACCGCTTCCAATCCCTCTAAAACCTGTATACTATCTGCCCCGTAATTTTTGTTTTCTGCTGCGTGTTGATGTTCTAATTCTTCGCTCATAAAGTCTTGTCTCACTTGCGTTTTGGTTATATTCTGCAAGCTTACAAATGTAGGCGTTTTCGGGGGGATTTTGACCGCTTCAAAGGCCGAGTTTTCCCCATTTTGCAGGCAGGTTTTGCGAAGCCTTAACAGTCTTGGGGGCGTTGATATTTGCCAAATAGATGTTTATACATTAAATTTGCAGTTGCATGAATACGGTAATGGACATATTGAAACAAGCACAAAAGGGGGGACTAGATGCCGGAATGGACCTGCTTTACAAGAAAGAGCAGAACATCCCAGGGTCAATTCAGTACACCATCCGCCGCTATTATGCCCAGCCTGCCTGGATTACAGACGACAGCGGTATGCTGGTTTACCATTATAATGAAAAGAAACCCAAGGAAAACTTTCTGGAACTCCGTTTCTGTATTTCGGGTAATAAATATTGTGCGGAAAGAAGCTGCGGGTCTTGTAATGAGTTGCCCACCATGAATTGCAGTGGTAAAATGCATACCATGGATGTATTTACCTTTCACTTTACTGCCAGTTTCCTGAAGCAGTTTGTACACAATGT
>VFQO010000241.1_pt1 | contig 69262 bp, 61 predicted proteins | sample 3512331 | NCBI WGS metagenome assembly VFQO01 (sample SAMN10412371, study PRJNA504923) | tailings metagenome | isolation source: Replicate 3 from Balatoc abandoned mine | place: Philippines: Itogon, Benguet | collected 2017-08-28 | reverse complement strand
TCAAGGTCATCGGCCTGCGCAAGCGCATCGCCCAGAACATGGCCGCGGCCAAGCGTCACATTCCGCACTTCACCTATGTCGAAGAATGCGATGTCACCGATCTGGAAGTCCTGCGCGCGCAGTTGAACGCTGCACGGGGTGACAAGCCCAAGCTCACGCTGCTGCCGTTGCTGATCACCGCGATCTGCAAGACCATCCCGGACTTCCCGATGATCAACGCGCGTTATGATGACGAGGCAAATGTCGTCACGCGTTATGGTAGCGTGCATCTCGGCATGGCGGCGCAGACTGACAATGGCCTGATGGTGCCGGTGATTCGCGACGCGCAGAGCCGTAACCTGTGGCAATTGGCGCGCGAGATCGGCCGTCTGGCCGAAGCTGCGCGCACCGGCAAGGCGACATCAGAAGAGCTTTCAGGGTCGACCCTGACGATCACCTCGCTCGGGCCCTTGGGCGGCGTGGCGACCACTCCGGTGATCAACCGCCCCGAAGTCGCGATCATCGGCCCCAACCGCATCGTCGAGCGCCCCATGTTCGTCAGCGACGGCATGGGCGGGGAGCGAGTTGCCAAGCGCAAGCTGATGAACATCTCGATCTCCTGCGATCACCGCGTGGTTGACGGCCACGATGCCGCGAGCTTTGTGCAGGGCATGAAGACGCTGATTGAGACACCGGCGCTGTTGCTGGTCGACTGACTGAGGTAATGTCGGGGCCGGGAGGTGCCGACATGACCCACGATCCGCGCATCGACGATTATATCGCCAAGGCCGCGCCCTTTGCGCAGCCGATCCTCACCCACGTCCGCGAGTTGGCACACCAAGCGCTGCCGGGGGCGCAGGAGACGATCAAGTGGGGGATGCCGCACTTCATGGTGGGCGGCAAAAATGTGATCGGCCTCGCAGCGTTCAAGGCCCATGCGTCGGTCGTGATCCACCATGAGGAGCGCGCGGAGGGGATGGGTTCGCTCGGCAAGCTGGTAAGCCTTGCTGACCTTCCTGCCGACGAAGAGTTGATCGCGCGCTTTCAGGCGGGCCATGCGGACGTCGGAATGTCCAAACCGAGGCGCGCACCCAAGCCCGAACTGCCCGTTCCGCCCGCATTTGCTGCTGCCTTGGAAGCTGCGCCTGAGGCAAAGCGGGTGTTCACCGACTTCGCCCCCTCGCACCGGCGCGAATATGTCGAATGGGTCGCTGGAGCGAAGCGTGAAGAGACGCGCGACAAACGTATTGCGCAGGCGATCGCGTGGCTCGGCGAGGGCAAGAAGCGCCACTGGAAGTACGAGGATTGCTGAGCACGTCGGCGCACTCGTTTTTTTGCCGATCTGACCGTTGACAGCCCGAACGCCCGCGCCTAATGGCGCTGCTCCACGGGCGGGACGGCACAGCCGGAACGCTCGGAAGGACAAGATGCGCGGGTGTAGCTCAGTTGGTTAGAGCGTCGGCCTGTCACGCCGAAGGTCGCGGGTTCGAGCCCCGTCACTCGCGCCACTTGTTCCTCAAGGAAGCCGAAACGGCACTGATAAAGGCGGGCGTCAGTCCGCCTTTTCTTTTGCCTGCGGTGCAGCAGGCGGGCTCCAACTGCCGGTCTCCATCCAGATCAGGAAGCGCTTCAAGGGCAGCAGCCATATCAGGCCCAGCACGACATAGACGACTGTCTGAGCACCGCCGGACCAACGGCCAATGATGTCAGGCGCATAGCGCGCGATCACCACGCCGTAGATGATCAGCGCGATAAACAGGCTGACAATGCCGAACGGGATTCGCCAGGTTGGGGTTTCGCGCATCAGGTAAGTCCATATATCCGGGTCGGGGTGACGACCGCATTGAGCGGCACATCGTGAGCTTCTGTCGGCAGGGCGTCGCAGGCTTGCGCATCCCATGCCAGCCCAATGGCCAGCAGCGGCGGATGTTCCGCGAGCCAGCGATCATAATGCCCGCCGCCCTGACCGAGCCGCGCAAGCGCCGGTGTAAAGCCGACCAGCGGAACGAACAGAACATTGGGAACCAGCCCCTCGGCCTCGGCTGAGGGTTGCAACACGCCGAACGGGCCGACTTCGAGATCGTCCTGCCCATAGGGATCGCTGTGCCGCCTGAACGTCATCGCTGCGTCTGGTGCGGAGAAATGGGGCAGGGCGATGGGGTGCCCCGCCTCATGGAAGAACCGCGCATAGGCCGCTGCGGTGGCTTCCCAAGGACCGGCAGAATAGACGCCGATCACCGTCTCCTGCGGGATACGGGCGAGCAAGGGCGCGGGCGGGCGATGGAACAGCAGGCCGCGAATGTGATCGGGCAGCGACTCGACATGGGCCTTGCGGGCAGCGCGAAGGGAGCGGCGGAGTTCAGATTTGGAGAGTTCGGTCATCCATCAAGGCGGTAGACTTCAGTCTGGACGGCGGCAAGATCAACCACCTGCTCGCCCCTCCACCATCCTGCGGATGGTCCCCCTCCCCCAAGGGGGAGGATCAGAATGGCCCACAGGGCATCAAGGGCGACCGCCCGCCCGCAGGGGTGGCCCCAAAGGGGCTGGGCCCCCGAAGGAGACCGCATCGCGGAGGCGATGCGGAAAACAGAAGAGTGACGGAACCACCATGGGTCGTTTGCGCTAGAAATCCTCTGACGCGTTTTACGTCAGGTGGGCGCCGTATGCCCAAGCCTTCCGGACGAACCGGCAAACAAGGGCAGGGACAGCTCCCATTTGGATTACTTATAGCCTCAGGGATGTTCAATCGGCTCGTGCCGGGCAGTCCCGCCGTCTTCCTAATTAGGCGCTTTATGCCACAGCTTCAAGCGCCGCGGCACTGTCTTCGATGCGGGCCGCCAGCGCTTCGAGATGTTCGGCGACCGCTTCGCTCATTTCTTCTGCCGGAGCAGCGCCGACGAACAGGTCGGGCTGGGGTGCAGCCGCAGACGCGGCAGCTGCTTTGCGCATGGCTTCGAGCTCGTCTTCAAGCCGGGCGATGGTCTCGTGGAGCACATCGGCTTCTGCCATATCTGGCTGAGGGGCAACCGCAGGTTCGGTGCCACCGGTGCGTTTGCGCGCGTCAGCCAATTCGTCAGCGAGGAACAACGCGGCAAACAGCAGGTTCTGCGCTTCCAGCGGTGCGCGAGATGCGCCGAGTAGGGCATACTTCTCGGCAATCATTGCGCCGAGCCCTTCGATATGGGCTTCTTCGCCATCAGCGCAGGCGATGGTGTAGGTTTTGGGGCCGATGTTCAGCGTGACGGTGCTCATCAGGCGTCAGTCTTCCAGTTTGACGAGAATATCGTCAAGTTCGCGCAGGCTTTCCGCAACTTGCTCGCGCAACCTCTCGTGGACATTGACCAGTTCGATCACCCGCGCAGAGCTGCCCGCCGCCTTGCTTTCGGCGTTTGCGCTGGCTTCGTGCGCGATATCGCTCGACGCCGCCTCGATCCGGGCGATTGCGGTCTCGATACGAGCCAGCGCGGTGGCGATGCGGTCGGCGGTCATGGGCGCTATCGATACCAACAGAATGCATGGGGTGCAAAGGCTTGTGCGGGGCTGTTGATAAGTGATGCGCCCTTGCAGAGGCCCGATCGGTCGAAGGCGTGCGCACGCAAGGTTGACCTCCCTGTTGGCCTCGGCAATGGCACGCCCATCTGAGCCGAGCCGAGTCGGGCGCGATGGCGCGCGGGGCCGGTTGCTGAAGCAGGAGAATTTCGTGCCGATGAGCCTCGAGCCCGCCCGCCTCCAGCCGATGGCGAATGCCATCCGCGCCCTGTCGATGGACGCGGTCGAGGCGGCCAACTCCGGGCACCCCGGGATGCCGATGGGCATGGCCGATGTTGCGACCGTGCTGTTCACCGGCCACCTCAAGTTCGATCCGACCGCGCCCGACTGGGCCGACCGCGACCGCTTCGTGCTGAGCGCGGGTCACGGTTCGATGTTGATCTACAGCTTGCTCTATCTCACCGGCTATGCCTCGCCCACGATTGACGACATCCGCAATTTCCGGAAGCTGGGCAGCCCCTGTGCAGGTCACCCCGAGAACTTTCTGCTCGACGGGGTGGAATGCACCACCGGCCCGCTGGGACAGGGTCTCGCGATGGCAGTCGGCATGGCAATGGCCGAGCGGCACCTCAATGCGGTTTACGGCGATGATCTGGTGGACCACCGCACCTGGGTTTTCGCGGGCGATGGCTGCCTGATGGAAGGCATCAACCACGAAGCGATCGGGTTGGCAGGCCACCTGAAGCTCGGCCGCCTCAATGTGCTGTGGGACGACAACCGGATCACCATCGACGGCGCGACTGATCTGTCCTCGTCCGAAGACATCAAGGCACGCTATATTGCGACCGGATGGCACGTGACCGAGTGTGACGGCCACGATTTCGCCGATATCGAGCGCGCCTTGCAGGAAGCCAAGGCCGATCCGCGCCCCTCGCTCGTCGCCTGCCGCACGCTGATCGGGAAGGGCGCGCCGAACAAGCAGGGCACCAGCGGCGTCCACGGCGCGGCGCTCGGCGGGGCGGAAGTGGCTGCGGCGCGCGAGACTCTGGGCTGGACGGCTGAGCCCTTCGTGATCCCCTCCGAGATCCTCGCCGACTGGCGTGTCGCGGGTGAGCCGGGCCGCGCGGCGCATGGGGCCTGGGCCGGTCGGCTCGAGGCTTCAGAAAAGCGGGATGAGTTCACCAGCCACATGATGCCGATCGGCAGTCTCGTCGGCCCGGCGATTGAAGGTTACATCGACGATCTTGCGCGCAATCCCAAGACTGTCGCCACCCGCAAGGCATCCGAAATGGCGCTTGGCCCGCTGACGGCGGCGATCCCGCAGCTGGTCGGCGGCTCGGCCGATCTTACCGGATCGAACAACACCAAGACCCCCTCGACCTTGCCGATGACCGCTGCGGATTACTCGGGCCGCTACGTCTATTACGGTATCCGCGAATTCGGTATGGCCGCTGCAATGAACGGCATGGCGCTTCACGGCGGCATCGTGCCCTATGGCGGCACTTTCCTGATCTTCAGCGACTATTGCCGCAACGCGATCCGCCTCTCGGCGCTCCAGCAGACCGGCGTGGTCTACGTGATGACCCATGATTCGATCGGGCTGGGCGAGGATGGGCCGACCCACCAGCCGATTGAACAGGTGATGAGCCTGCGTCTGATCCCCAACCTCAACGTCTATCGCCCGGCCGATGTCATCGAGACGGCGGAATGCTGGGCGCTGGCGCTGACAACGCCCGAGACCCCCTCGGTGCTGTGCCTGACGCGCCAGAACCTGCCGCAGCTGCGCGGCAAGGGTGACGAGAACTGGTCGCAGGCAAACAATCGCTGCGCCAAGGGCGGCTACCGCCTGCGCGAAGCGTCGGCGGCCCGCAAGGTCGTGATCGTCGCGACAGGCTCCGAAGTGGAGCTCGCGATGTCCTGCGCCGACAAACTCGAAACGCAGGGGATTGGCGCAGATGTTGTTTCGATGCCCTGCGCCGAGCTGTTCGACGCTCAGCCTGAAGCTTACAAGGCCGACGTTCTGCCCACTGGCGCGCTGATCGTTTCGATCGAGGCCGGATCGACGCTGGGCTGGGAACGCTACACCGGACGCAGCGGTATCAATATCGGAATCGATACCTTCGGCGCATCGGCCCCGGCGGAAGATCTGTTTGCCCATTTCGGCTTCACTGCGGAGGCGATTGTCCCGCAAATCCTGAACAAACTGAACGCTTAAGCAGGAGAACCTCTCATGGCCACCAAAGTTGCCATCAACGGCTTCGGTCGTATCGGCCGGCTCGTCGCCCGCGCTATTCTTGAGCGCACCGATCACGATCTCGAACTGGTCGCGATCAACGATCTGGCGGATGCCAAGTCCAATGCGCTGCTGTTCGCCTATGACAGCGTGCATGGCCGCTTCGGCGGCGAAGTGACCGCTGATGGCGATGCGATCATCGTCAATGGCAAGCGGATCGCCGTGACCAAGGAACGCGATCCGGCCAATCTGCCGCACGCTGAAATGGGCGTGGACATCGTGCTCGAATGCACCGGGTTCTTCCAGTCGGACGAGGCGAGCCGCCCGCATCTCGCCGCCGGCGCCAAGCGCGTGCTGATCTCGGCGCCCGCCACGGGCGTTTCTAAGACCATCGTTTACGGCGTGAACCACGAAACGCTGACCGGCGATGACGTGATCATCTCGAACGCGAGCTGCACCACCAATTGCCTCGCCCCGGTGGCAAAGGTGCTCAACGACGTGATCGGGATCGAGCGCGGTTTCATGACCACGATCCATTCCTACACCAACGACCAGCGGATGCTCGACCAGATCCACAGCGATCTGCGCCGTGCGCGTGCCGGTGCGCAGAACATGATCCCCACCACCACCGGCGCCGCGCGCGCCGTTGGTTTGGTGCTGCCCGAACTGAAGGGCAAGCTTGACGGCTCGTCCGTCCGCGTGCCGACCCCGAACGTCTCGATGGTCGACCTCGTGTTCGTGCCGAGCCGCGAGACCACCGCCGAGGAAATCAACGGCGCGCTCAAGGCCGCAGCCGAAGGGGCGATGAAAGGCGTACTCGATTACACCGATCAGCCGCTCGTCAGCTCGGACTTCAATCACTACCCGGCGTCCTCGACGGTCGATAGCCTCGAAACCAGCGTGATGGAAGGCAAGCTTGCTCGCGTGGTCAGCTGGTACGATAACGAATGGGGCTTCTCCAACCGGATGATCGACACCGCCGGGGTGATGGCGAAGTTCTTGTAAGCACTATCCTCCCCAGTGACGGGGAGGGGGACCATCCGAAGGATGGCGGAGGGGCACCCGCCAATGTTCGGAACATCCGTGCGTGCCCCTCCACCCCGCGCGTCCCGCGCGCGGTCCCCCTCCCCCGGTGGGGGAGGATCGGAGTGAGCAATGCCCAAGTTCAAGACCCTCGATGATCTGCCCGCCGACCTGACCGGAGAGGTTGCGCTGGTTCGCGTCGATCTCAACCTGCCGATGAAGGATGGCTCGGCCACCGACCTTACCCGGGTCGAGGCGGCGCGTCCTACCATCCTCGAACTTGCGGGGCGGGGGGCCAAGGTGCTGCTGCTGGCGCATTTCGGGCGTCCGGGCGGGCAGCGGTCTTCGATGCTGTCGACCAGCATGGTGATCGGCGATGTTGAGCGGGTGCTTGGTAAGGAAGTCATGTTCATCCCGGAAATCGCCGGGCCGGTGGTCGATCAGGCGGTCAGCACCATCCTGCGCAGCGGCGATATCGGGTTGCTCGACAACACCCGCTTCTGGCCGGGCGAGGAGGGCAATGATCCCAACTTCGCGCAGGCCATCGCCGCCCACGGCACGCTATATGTGAACGACGCCTTCAGCGCCGCACACCGCGCCCATGCGACGACCGAGGGGCTGACGCATTTCCTGCCGTCCTACGCCGGTCGTTCGATGGAGGCCGAGTTGAAGGCGCTCGATGCCGCGCTCGGCACGCCGCAGCAGCCGGTCGCTGCTGTGGTCGGCGGGGCCAAGGTTTCGTCCAAGCTCGCTGTGCTCGAACATCTGGTGGGTAAAGTGCAGCACCTCATCATCGGCGGCGGCATGGCCAACACCTTCCTCGCCGCGCGGGGGGTCGATGTCGGCAAGTCGTTGTGCGAGCATGATCTGGCCGAAACTGTTTCGAAGATCATGGATGAGGCCGACAAGGCTGGCTGCACCGTCCACCTGCCCTATGACGTAGTGGTAGCGAAAGAATTCGCCGCCAACCCGGCAAGCCTGCGCATCTGCAACGTCCATGAAGTCGCCGCCGACGAGATGATCCTCGATGTGGGCCCGCAGGCGGTCGAAGCGCTGGCTGACGTGCTCAAGACCTGCCGCACGCTGGTTTGGAACGGCCCGCTGGGCGCGTTCGAGACGGAGCCCTTTGATGCCGCAACTGTCGCCTTGGCGCGCACGGCGGCGGCGTTGACGCTAGAAGGTTCGCTAATCAGCGTGGCGGGCGGCGGCGATACGGTTGCGGCGCTAGCGCAGGCGGGCGCCTCAGAAGATTTCACCTATATTTCAACCGCTGGCGGCGCCTTCCTCGAATGGATGGAAGGCCGGGTGCTGCCCGGCGTGGCGGCTCTCGAAGTCTGAACATGGCGGATGTGACGGCCGAGATTGAAGCGCTGGCGCTCGGCGCGATGCGCGCCTGGGTGGCTGGCGATGTGAAGGCGATGAAGAAGATTACGGCCCGCGACTTCATGCTACTGGTCGGTAGTTCTCCGCCGCAACTGCTTGATCGCCCGAGCTTCCTTGCCGCGATGGAGCGCGGTTTTGCCTGCACCCGCTTCGCCTTTCGCGAAGTGATCGTGCGGCCTTATGGCAAAAGCGCCTGGTTCGTCGCCGGCGCGGAACTCGAACTTGCCTTCGGGCCGAAGGTCTGGAGCGGCGGGTTCCTTGTCACCGACCTGTGGCGCAAGGGCACGATCGGCGGCTGGAAGCTGGCCGAGCGCAGCCTCGCCCGCCTCGATCAGGACGACAGCATCGCAGCAGCTGTCAGCCGCCTGCAATTGTGGAAGTAGTGATGAGCGAAGCGGTAGAAACCAGTTACGGCCAGTTGAGCGTCATGGAGAACGGCGAGTTTGCCGGGTGGCGCTATTGGCAGGGCGACCCGTTCGAGACGCGCTCGGGCCCGTTCTACTACCGGCGCGAGCAGGACGGCTCCTATGTCAGCGCCTTTCGTGCCGAGCCGCGCCACATGAACGGCGGCGGCTTCATGCATGGTGGCTGCATGCTGACCTTCGCCGATTTCGCGCTGTTCGCCATTGCGACAGATGAACTGAACGGCGATCACGCGGTTACCCTGAACCTTGCGGGCGATTTCCTGGGTTCAATCGCAGACGGCGCACTGGTCGAGGCGCGGGGGGAGGTCACGCGCGGCGGGGGCAAGACGATCTTCGTGCGCGGGATCATCACCGGCGACGGCAAGCCCGCGCTGAGCTTCACCGGTATCATCCGGCGCCTGACCCGCCGCTGATCGCATCCCAGCCGCCTTCGCGGTTGCAGCATCCGCGACGGCTCGCTAATGGCGCGTCATCGGGTTTGTGCATACCTATGCATAGACGCAAACAGGCCGCAACTCAGTCCACCTTCGCACCGGAGAAAGCCAGCCATGAACACCCTCGAAATGACGACGCGTATCGCCACCGGACAGGGATTCATTGCCGCGCTCGACCAGTCCGGTGGCTCGACCCCCAAGGCGCTGCGCGGATACGGGGTCGATGACGCTGAGTGGTCGGGTGACGAGGAAATGTTCGCTCAGATCCACGCAATGCGCGCCCGCGTCATCACCTCGCCCTGCTTCGGGAGCGGCAAGGTGATCGGCGCGATCCTGTTCGAGCGCACCATGGATGGCGTGGTGGATGGCGTCTCGACCGGGGATGCGTTGAAGGCCCGCGGGATCGTGCCGTTCATCAAGGTCGACGAAGGCCTCGCTGACGAGGCGGACGGCGTGCAACTGATGAAGCCGATGGTGAAACTGGCGGCGCTGCTCGAAAAGTCGGTGGCGGTCGGGATGTTCGGCACCAAGATGCGATCGGTGATCAAGTCGGCCAATCCCGCTGGTATCGCCGACGTGGTGGCTCAGCAGTTCGAAGTGGGCGCGCAAATCATCGCTGCGGGCCTGATGCCGATTATCGAACCTGAATATGACATCACCGCGGATGACCGTGTGGCGGGTGAAGGCATTCTGCTCGAAGAAATCCGCAAGCACCTCGATGCGATGCCCGAAGGCCAGCAGGTAATGCTGAAGCTGTCGATCCCGGCCACCGCCGGTTTTTACACCCCGCTGACGCAGCATCCCAAAGTGCTTCGCGTGGTCGCATTGTCGGGCGGGTTTTCGACCGACGACGCCTGTTCGCGCCTTGCCCAGAACCCCGGCATGATCGCGAGCTTCAGCCGAGGGCTGTTGCAGGATCTGCGCAAGGGCCAGTCGGACGCGGAATTCAACACAGTGCTCGGCAAGGCGATCGAAAAGATCGCCAGCGCTAGCGTCTGAGGCTCAGCGCGCTTCGAAGGTGAAGCGGTAATCTTCCTTGGCGGTCTCGCGGCCAGCTCCGGCTTCGGGCGCGGGTTCACCTGAGGTCAGCGCGAACACCGTCCCATGCGTGCCGAAAGCCTCGCCCAGCGTCAGGTCAGCCGTGTCACGCCAGCCTGCGCCGTCGATCCGGGTGCGCACCACCAACCGCCCGGCCCAGATGCAACGGGCGTTGATCGGGCAACGGCTGTCCTCGACAACCTCCTGCGGAGTCACGTTCAGATCGCCCACCTTCACGGTCTGGAGCAATGCGGCAGGGCTCCCCTGAGGCAGCGGAATGCTTTCCACCCCGGCGCGGTCAGGGATGACAGCGCAGGCACCCAGCACAGCGGCGAGTGTGAGGGGCAGGACGGCGCGGAGCAGATGGTTCATGCCCGCAGTTTAGCGCTCCAATGACTGAGTGGCGGCTGAACAGGTGACAGCGACCGCGCGAGCGATTAGCGGTTCCGGCCATGACCGAAACACAACTCTATCTCATCTCCCCGCTCGACGTGGGCGGCGCCTTTCCCCAGCGGCTCGAACGCGCTCTGGCAGCAGGCAAGGGTCTCGTCACCGCGTTCCAGTTCCGGGTGAAGGGCGTCGACAGCCATGAAGCCGCCGCGCTGGCCGAGCCGCTTCAAGCCATCTGCGCCGCGCATGACGTGGCCTTCATCGTCAATGATTCGGTGTCGCTGGCCAAGCGGTTGAAGGCCGACGGTGTGCATCTCGGCCAAGACGACGGCTCCCCGCGCGATGCGCGCGAAGAACTAGGGCGTGAAGCGCAGATTGGCGTCACCTGCCACGCCAGCCGCCACATGGCGATGGAAGCGGGCGAGGCAGGGGCGGATTACGTTGCGTTCGGCGCGTTCTACCCCTCGACCACCAAGGATAAGGGGCCGGATGCCGAAGTGCCTGACCTCGAAACGCTGCAATGGTGGACGAGCATTTTCGAAATCCCCTGCGTCGCCATTGGCGGGATCACGCCGGAAAACTGCAAACCGCTGATTGAAGCGGGCGCGGATTTCCTCGCGGTGTCGGGCGCGGTGTGGAACGGCGACGAGGTCGCGGCGATCGAGGCGTTTGCGAAGGCGATGCGCGGCTGAAGTCGGGGTTCGCCTGGCTGACTACACCGCATCGGGCGGAAATCTGCTTTCATCGCCACCTTCTGCTGAACAACGAGCCAGGTGCTGGATTGGGTGGTTCATCGCCATCCTACCGCACGTCGCCCCGGACTTGATCCGGGGTTAGGCTTTTTTCCCGCAACGGCACCGAAGTTAGCGACACCCCGTGTCAAGCACGGGGCGACGGGGAAGAGGGGGCCACTTTGGGGCCGCCAGCCGAACGGCAGCTTTAATCCCCCGGTCCCCGCCGCTGCCTGCGCGTCCCAGGCCTAATTCCCTCTACCCACCCGCGTGCAGATCAGCTTGCTTGGTTTCCCGTCCGGGTTCAACTTCTGCAAGGTGTTCTCGCCAAGCACCCGGAACCGTTGGTCCTTCTTCGGGCCGCGGGTGAAGACCACCTCGGTGCCGCGCAGCAAGTAGATGCCGTTGCCTTCGGGGTTTTCGTAGCTGGAGGCGGTGCCGATCCGGAACGCTTCTTCGGGGACTTCGACAAAGGCCTCACCCCCGGCATCGCCCGGCAGCGCGCATTGCCAGTTGCCGTGCTGGAGAATGCCGAGCATCCCGCTGGCAGGCGCGGCAGCACGGCCTTGCGGGCGCGACGCATTGCGGTCTTGCCCTTGGGCACCGCCTGGCAGGAAAGCGGCCGCAGCCGCAGCGCTGACGATCAGCAGGAACACGTATCGGGTCTTCATGATGCTCGCGCCTCTACCAGCAGGCGGTCGGGAAGGCCAAGTCTTTCGCGACCCACTTGCCCGCGCTTGCCCGGACGGGCCCGCTCGGCTATGGGCGCGCATCATTTGCGGGCGTGCGCCTTTGCGGCGGCGCGCCTCAACGCTCTTTCCACCACGTAAGAAGGCCCACAGCCCCATGAAGATCAGCGGCGTCGATATCCGCCCCGGCAACATTCTGGAATATGAGAAAGGCATCTGGAAGGTTGCCAAGATCCAGCACACGCAGCCCGGCAAGGGTGGGGCTTACATGCAGGTCGAAATGAAGAACCTGCAAGATGGCCGCAAGACCAACGTGCGCTTCCGCAGCGCCGACACCATCGAGCGCGTGCGCCTCGACACCAAGCCCTTCCAGTTCCTCTATGCCGAGGGCGATGACCTCGTCTTCATGGACAACGACACCTACGAACAGATCACGTTGCCCGGCGATCTGCTCGGCGATGCGCGCCCCTTCCTTCAGGACGGGATGCAGGTCAACCTTGAGCTGTGGGACGAAAAGCCGATCTCGGTCGAACTGCCCTCGCAGATCGAAGCCACGATCGTTGAAGCTGACGCCGTGGTGAAGGGGCAGACCGCCTCCTCCAGTTACAAGCCTGCGATCCTCGACAATGGCGTGCGCATCATGGTGCCGCCGCACATTGGCAGCGGCACGCGCATCATCGTTGATGTGTACGAACAGGCCTACGTCGGCAAGGCGAGCTGAGCACACATCATGGCAGCTATTTCCGGTCTCATTCGCGTCATGGAACGCGCCGCGCGCAAGGCGGGCGGGCGTTTGCGGCGCGATTTCGGCGAAGTCGAGCACTTGCAGGTCAGCCGCAAGGGCCCGGCCGATTTCGTCAGCAAGGCCGATATCCGCGCCGAACGCACACTCTATGACGAACTGCTCGCGGCCCGTCCGGGCTGGGGCTTCGTGATGGAAGAAGCAGGCGTGATCGAGGGTGACCCCGGTATGCCACGCTGGATCGTCGATCCGCTCGACGGCACCAGCAACTTCCTCCACGGCATCCCGCACTTTGCCATCTCCATCGCCGCGCAGGAACCGCGCGCCGACGGGAAGGGCTGGGGCGATGTGGTTGCGGGCGTCGTATATCAGCCGATCACCGATCAGACCTTCTGGGCCGAAAAGTCCCGCGGGGCTTGGCTTCAGGATGCGCGGCTGCGCGTCTCGGCCCGTTCGCGTCTCGCCGATGCTTTGGTGGCGACCGGCGTGCCGTTCTTCGGCCACGGCGATTTTGCCGAATGGAGCCGGATTTTCGGTGCGATCGGCCCCGAGGTTGCGGGCATCCGCCGCTTTGGCGCAGCTTCGCTCGACCTGGCTTACGTGGCGCAGGGCCGGTTTGACGGGTTCTGGGAAAGTGGTCTCAGCGAATGGGACACGGCAGCCGGCTGTCTGCTGGTGCGCGAGGCTGGCGGCTTCGTCAGCGACTATCGCGGCCGGTCCGAACCGATCCATGCGAATCAGGTTCTGGCGGCGAATGATGCGCTGCATTCCAAGCTGCACAAGCTTTTGGCCGGAGCTTTGCGCTAGAGACTGTTGCCTTGACGCCGGTGCAACGCTAACAGCGCCGCATCCGCTCTGGGCGCCCCTGTGGTGGAATTGGTAGACGCGCTCGACTCAAAATCGAGTTTCGAAAGAAGTGCCAGTTCGAGTCTGGCCAGGGGCACCATTTCCGGTCAAAGCTGGGCGCCGAGTTCTTCTCTCTCACGAGGGCGGCAACTCCGTGGGCCAGCGCGTCGGTTTCACCCTCGATCCTGATCTGCGAGCCGATCCGAACGGCCTTTATGAAGGTGTGCACGATACGCTGTCGCGCTTTTGAGTCGCCATGGGTCAGCTGCTGGCGCACAATCGCTCCAAATTTCGCAATGGCGGAAGGCGTGATTCTTGTCGGTCCGCGCTCGAGTTGCTGCCGCAGGGTCATCGATGTGGTGTTGAGACTGTCGATCTCAGAACGCCGCTCCTTCAGGCGATCCCGCACGTCCGGATCCCGCGGCGACATCGTGCCTAGTTCGATCGCATCATGTATTCTACTCAGCCGCTTGCGGGCTGTGTCGAGCTGCTCTTCACAGCTTGAGAGTTCGGCGAGTTTCCGAGCGCGCGCCTCGTCGGACACATCCACCAACGCGAACATAACCTATCGCTGTCCTACGCATTGAAAACCTCCTTCAGTCCGTCCTCGCCGAGAAGATCGAGAAGCAGGCGCGCGAGGACGTCCTCCAAAGGCGGAGACGCCTGCGACTCGATTTCAACGGGAATGTCGGCGAGCGGCAGCACGGTCGTAACGCGTGGGCTGCCAAGCCTAGCATCTTTGCCTATGTCGATCATCCGCGCCGCTCACACAGTCCCAGATTGAGTCAGTTCGACTTGGAGCGCGGGCGCTCAGCCAGCAGCCGGGCAACTTCGGCAAGGACCTTATCAAAGACGAGCTTGGCCTCGTCTCTGGTCAAGGCACCGGGCAAGGAAATCGCTACCCCACCAGAGCGCTTAGGAGCATAGCCGCTGTAAATGCGCGCGCGCCCCACATTGTCGGGCGCGCCAAAGCTGCTTGATGAGAAGGTCGAGATTTCCTGTTCCAGCCCGAAGGTCGCCTCCCACCCGCTGGCGATATCGAAGATGCCCTGATATTCGAGCCGCTCGTTGCGCCCCCTGCCCCGGAAGGTCTCCGCCGGTGCGCCGTCAAGTGCGGTGTTGCGGCGGTCGGTGTCGGTGATGGCAAAGCCGATGCGGTTGCGGAACCTTCCGTCGAAGAAGGCCGCGTTGACCCCGGTATAGCCAACGATCTCGCGGGTGATGCTTTCCTCGTTCACGTCGGCGAAGGCGAAACGCGGCGGCGGGAAGCCGTCGATATTGAAGCGCCCGCGCGAAGACCATCCGCGTGCATCGAGCGAGATGGTGTCGGTCAGCGCGAGGTTGACATTGGCATTCGCGCCAACGTTCTCATACCCGTCTCGCTCGCGCCCGCCGCGACTTTCAGCGAAGTTAGAGATGCCGTCGGAACGGAACCAGCCCGCCCCGGCGCTGGCCGAAAGCGGGCCGAACTTGCCCGACACATTGCCGACGAGGTTCACCGTGTCGCGGAAGCCATATTCGCCGCGGGCGTTGACTTCGAGCGCTTCGGTCGGGCGGCGCGTCACCATGTTAACGGCCCCGCCAATCGCCTGGCTGCCCCACAGCACCGATTGCGACCCGCGCAGCACTTCGATGCGTTCGATATTGCCGGTGAGGAGGTTGCCGAAATTGAAGCCGCCGCCGGGGCTGGAAGGATCGTTGAGCTTCACCCCGTCGATTAACGCCACGGTCTGATCGCTTTCCGCGCCGCGAATGAACACCGACGTGGTGGCGCCGATGCTGCCGTTGCGCGCGACGGTGACGCCGGGGATAGTGCGCAGGATATCGGCGACGTTCTGAGTCTGGCGACGCTCGATTTCGGCACGGTCGATCACGCTCACGGTCTGGCCGATCTTGTCGAGCTCGGTTTCGGTGCGGTTGGCAGCTGTCACGATGATCTCGCCTTGCGGCTCGGCGTCGTCAGGAAGACTGTCCTGTGCACCGGCCTGGACCGGCAAGGCCGCCGTCACAATGGCCGACCTCAGCAGAAACGTGCGTCTGGTACGGGTTAGATCGGGAATCTTTGTCACATAGCCCTCCTGTCACAACGCACAGAAGGCAGGCGCCGGCAGACACGGCGCGACATGACGCACGGCTCGCGAACACGAGCCGACCCCCACCTTCGCTCATGTCGTCACGCGGAGGCGATGCTCCGATCATGTGGATGGACCCGTCCACACAAAGGATCGACCGCAGCAGGCAGGTCTCCTGACTTACCGGATCGTCGCATCCCGCCCCGCCTTCCCAGCCCTCGAAGGGACCAGTGGCATTGTGGGGCAGGAACTCCCCGGCTACAGTTGCGGGCACAGTCCCGGCCTCATACTGCCTTGCCGCAAGCGGCAGGACATCATGTCCGGGTTCCCTTTTGAGCCCCTCGCGGGGCACCTGTTGCACCGGAAAAATGAACGCGTTGCAGGGTTTTCGCAAGCAGGAAATGCAACATGAGCGTGGTTCTGGTTCTTGGCGGAGCGCGTTCGGGCAAAAGCCGCATCGCGCAAGATCTCGCCGAAGCGCACCCCGGACCGCTCACTTTCGTCGCGACGGCGGAGGTGTTCGACGCCGAGATGGCTGACCGGGTTGCCTGCCATAAGGCCGATCGCGGTTCGCGCTGGAGCCTTGCCGAAGTGCCGCTTGATCTGCCGCAGTTTCTTGCCAGCGAGCAGGCGCGTTCGGCCACGATTTTGGTTGATTGCCTCACCGTCTGGCTCGGCAACCTGATGCATCACGAACAGGACGTGCCGACTGCGATGGGCGTTCTGCTGACCGCCCTTCAGTCGCCGCGCAGCGCGCCGATCTTTCTGGTCAGCAACGAGGTGGGACAAGGTATCGTCCTGGATAATGCGATGGCGCGTGCGTTTCGTGATCATGCCGGGCGGCTCAATCAATGTGTGGCAAGCGTCGCCGACGAGGTATTGTTCGTCACGGCAGGGCTCACCCACGTCCTGAAGCAGGCATCACCGTGATGCCATACGACTAGACGCAAGCCGCCCTTCCGCAAACCACCCACTTGCCGTCACGAAGAACCCTGCGTCTGCAACCTGAAAGCAGACCTGCGGCTTTTCCTCTGCGAAGCTAGAGCCAACGTTCTACAACGCGGCCTGTTTCGCAACATCGTTCCCGCTTAGACTGACAGTGTCAGGGGTTTGGCAGCAAAATTTCCCAATAATCTGAGTGCCCATCTTTGTCCTCCGAAGGGCACCAATCCTTTGTTCTCCCGGTTCTACCGGTCGAGCGTTTGCAACGCTTCCAGCAATCCCGCCGCCAGTCCGCTAGCTGCCGCGCGCGTTGCGGCCCGATCTGCGGTATCGGCGACCTCATAGGTATATGCCGGAATGGCGTAGCGGGCGTGGAACCAGTTCTTGGCCGTTCCGCTGCCCGGATTGGCGTTGCGCGGTTCGATTGTGAAGGGGTAGCCGGTGAATGCTTGCTCCCGCCCTCCCAGCCATGCGGCAAGGAAGCGGTGCTGCGCCGGACTGGCCTCATCGCCCTGCACATAGAACAGGTTGCGACCCGTCGAGTGGAAATCCACCATCAGCACCGGGCGTACGCTAGCGGGCAGGGCATCGAGCCACGCCTTCACGCTGCGGGTCTCGGGCTGAGAGAAATCGCCCCAGTCGCGGTTGAGATCAACAGCGCCGTGATTGGCACGCCAGTGCCCGCGGGCGGTGCCATCGGGGTTGAGCATCGGCACGATCAGGAACTGCACATCGCCAAGCTCGTCACGCGCGGCGGTGCCAACCAGTGTCTCGACAAAGGCCTGCATCGCGATTGCTCCGGTGACCTCGGGTGGGTGCTGACGGCCGAGCAGGATCACCAATCGCGGCGCATCCATCCGGCCAATGTTGATCGCTTCGATTGCCCGCCCGTCCAGCGAGCGACCGAGGGTGACGGGGGCCGTGCCGAGCATCTTGCTCCAGCGGAGCAGATCGGCGCTGGTGTCGGTCGGAGCGATCAGCTCCTGCGCGGACACGACCGCTTCGCCCGCTGGCAGCTCCATGCTGGCTGCAGTGCCATCGGCGCTGACAATCACCGGCAGATCGCGGCTCGCATCCCCGCTCCGCCACTTCGGCGTATAGCGATGCGCGCCGCCGAGATAGCGCAGGGTCACGCTGACCGGCGCGGTGCCATCGGCTTCGTAGCGGAACGCATACCACGGGCTGGGATTGATCGGCGGTGCGTGTTCGGGTGTGATCAGGAGGGTGAAAGCCCGCTCCCCCGTGACTGCGCAGCGCGCCGGAGAGGCTCCGGCAAAATCAAAGGCGAGCATCACCGAAGCGGTGCGGCACACACTGTCCGCTGCCGAAACGGAAGGGGGGGGCGGCGTTTGCGCGCACGCCCCCAGCATCATGGCAAGACCGGCCCACAGGTATCGCAGCGAGATGCCCATGGGTGCGGGCCTATCAGAAGGTCTTGCGGATATCGACCCGGAACACCCGCCCACGCGGCGAGTGCAGGGCGCTAAAGAAGCCGTAGGTATCATCAGCCAGCGGCGGATCGACGTCGAACAGGTTGTTCACCCCCAAGCGGATGCGGGTGCCATCCAGCGCACCGCCGTTCTCGAAGGTGTAGCTGATCGAGGTGTTGATCGTCAGCATATCGTTCACGCGGAAGAAGTTCGCGTTGGGATCGTCCGACACCAGCGGCACGTCGCGGCTGACACTGGTGTTCCAGACCTTGCCGACATAGCTGGCGAACACCGACGCGTCGAACGGGCCGCTGCCCCAGTTGATCGAGCCGCTGTAGCGCCACTTGGGGCGACCTTCGATCTCCAGCAGCTGGCCCAGACCCTCGATCCTGACTTCGGGCGGCAAGTCCCCGTTCGCAACCGCATCGACCAGAGTCTGACCGTCCGTCCCGGCGGACTGGACGAAGCTTTCCAGCCGCGCCGCGTTGAAGCGCAACCGGAACTTGCCGAGGCCGAATTCGGGGACGTTGTAGGCAAGTCCAAAGTCCCAGCCCTTCGATACGCGGCTGTCGAGGTTGATATAGGGATCGAGCACCCGGATGATATCACCCGCCGCGGCAAGGCTGGTGCCTTGGTAGAGCGCGATCTGTTCCGCGTTTGGCGCAGCACGGATCACGTTAGGGTTGCTGCTACCATTCTGGCGCAGCAGGAGATCGAGCGCGATCGCGTTGTCATCACCGAAGACGCCGACCAGCCCGGTCTGCTTCACACGCCAGTAATCCGCAGTCAGCGTCAGTCCGGGAATGAATGCAGGCTCCAGCACGGTGCCCAGATTGATGCTCTCGCTATCTTCGGGCCGCAGCTGGTCGGTGCCGGACCGGAAGCTGATGATGCCTTCGCCCGGACATACGCCCAGATTGGCGATCACGCCCTTTTCGACCTGCGCCTGACAGCGCACGAAATCGTCGCGGGTGTTGGATCGGGTGGTGCCTTCGTCATTGACCTGCACCAGGTTCGGCGCGCGGAAGCCCTGCGACCATGCGCCCCGGAACATCAGCCCGGGGACCACGGTCCACGATGCGGCGGCACGCGGGACGATGGCTGTCTCACCAATATCCTTGAAGTGCTCCATTCGCCCGGCCAGTTGCAGGTTGAGCGCGCTGATCAATGGGATGTCCATATCCTCGCTCACCAGCGGAACGAAGGTTTCGACAAATGCCGAATAAGCCGTGCGCACGCCGCGGGTGTCGGGCGATGCGCTGGTGCCGGCAACGTCGCTGCCGTCGAACACGCCGGTGACGCTGTCGGTCCAGGTGATGGTGCCATCAATGCGCGGATCGCGGTCGTCGAAGAAGGTTTCGCGCCGCCATTCGATCCCCGCTGCCACCCCGACATCGCCGCCGGGCAGAGCGAACAGAGCGCTGTTGCTGACCTTGAAATCCGCCAGCGCAAGGCTGGTGCCGCCAGTGCGGAAGACGTTAATGCGGAACGGGTCGATCGAGCTGGCGGGGTTGAGGGTGCAATCGTCATTGCCCGGATCGCCGGTCACGCAGCCGCCGTTGAAGGGGTTGTAAGCATCCGGCGTCGACTTGTTGATCGCCTGCTGCAACAGGGTGAGAGAGACGCGGTTACCTTCAAGATCGGTCGCCCTGGCTTCGGAATAGACAAAGCCCGTGTCAAAATCCCACGCGCCGAAATTGCCGCGCAGGCCAGCGACAAGGCGGAAGGAATCCTTATCGACATCGACCGTGCGGTTGCCGGCATCGACGAAGCGGTACCGCTCCATGATGACATCCGCGCCGCCTGCGGGGACAGTGATGCCGGGCACGCGGTTGGGGTTGGCTGCTCCGCCCGGGAAGGTCACCGGGCCGAACGGGTTCCAATAGGCATTGCGCGAAATCCCCACGGGCACTGCGCTCAGGATCGCGGCAGGCGTGATGTTGCGGCTGCTTTCCGAACGGTAATAGGTGCCTTCGAAATAGCCTTCGACATTGTTGCTGAATTCGTAGTTGAACAGCGCGACGGCGTTGATCCGGGTCTTCTCGCTGATCAAAGTGGTGCCGAAGGCGCGGTTGTAGCGCACCCCAACCGCCGGGTTATCGCCGTTACGCGCGCACAAACCGTTCCCCAGCTCAAGGCGACAACCGGTCAAGGTCGACGGCTGAAGATAGAAGTCATCGTCGCGGATCGGGGTCTGGTTGTTGTTCGTAATCTGAATATCGAACTGGCCGAACGGGCCAAAGGTGTTGCGGTTGTTGAACTGCGTATCGCCTTCGAACGCAGTACCGACCAGCAGCGGGGTCTTGTCGTCATCGGCGGAATAGGGCCGCTCTGACGCGTCCATTCCGTTCTCGTAGAAGTAGCCGCCATAAACGGTCAGGTTGGCGCGCCCGCCGGCAAAATCGAAGCCATAGCCGCCATTGATCTGGGTGTTGTAAAGACCGGTGCCGTCCGAGTTGCGGTACTCGCCTTCGATGAAACCGCCCTTGCGGTTGCCGCGCAACACGGTGTTGAGCACGCCCGCCACCGCGTCCGCGCCATAGATTGCCGACGCGCCATCGCGCAGCACTTCAAGCCGCCGCACGCTGCCCGGTGCGATTTCGTTGGTGTCGGGGCTGACGACCGGCACCAGCAATTCGGTCTGGAAGCCGGGGTTCAGCACCATGCGGCGTCCGTTGATCAGCAGCAGCGTGTTGCCCGTGCCAAGATCGCGCAGGTTGATCGAGGCCGCATCGCCGCGCGCATTGTTCGAGCTGACATCGTTCTGTTCGTTGAACGCAACCGCACCCGCCTGCGGAATGGCGCGGAACAGCTCGTCACCCGATGTCGCCGCAACGTTGGCGATATCGGTTTCGTCAAGCACGGTGACGGGGAGCACATCGTTGATCTTGGCCCCTTGGATCTGGGTGCCGGTGACAATGATTTCGCTCGTCACATCGTCTTCCGGCGCAGGCGCGGGCGGTTGTGCCTCCTGACCATAAGCGGCGCTGGCGGCGATCAGACTGCCGCCGCACATCAGGGCGAGCCTGCTCAGAAATTTCGTCGACATCATTATTCTCCCCGTTTTTCAGTTATTTTGAGTGATTGTGCCCAATGCGCGAACAGCGTGGGCCATTGGCTGATGACTTGCTCAGGCATGCCTAGACCCCAACCATGCCCACCATTGCGGAACAGATGCAGCTCGGCGCTGGCACCGGCAGCGATGAGGGTCTGGAACAGCAGGATCCCGTGCCCCGGCGGTGTGGTCGGATCGTCGGCGGCAGCAAAGATGATCGTCGGCGGCGCGTCCTTGGAGGCGTAGGTATCCAGCGACCATTCGTCCTCGGCCTTGGGCCCCGCCTTGTCGCCGATGATTTCGCGACGGGTGCGGGTGGTGTCATAGGGCTTGCGCAAAGTGACGACCGGGAACAGCAGCACGGCGAAATCGGGCCGGGCGGAAGCCGCCTCGTAGCGATCAGCGCCGGCATAGAGCCTGCGGGCGGGTTGGTAGGCGGTGAAGCCCGCCAGATGTCCGCCCGCGGAAAAGCCCATGATCCCGATCTTGTCCGGCGCGACTCCGAACTCGCCCGCGCGGGTGCGGATGATCTTCATCGCCCGCTGTGCGTCCATGAAGGGCGCGGCGGCGTCCCAGCCGTCATTGGGGAGACGGTAGATCAGTTCGAACACAGTAAAGCCCTGCGCCTGCAACCACTCGGCAGCGGGCGTGCTTTCCTTCTTGAGCTGGATGCGAAAATAGCCGCCGCCGCCCGCCACCAGCACTGCAGCACCATTAGGCACAGCGGGGCGATAGACGCGCATGCGGGGTGTGGCGATGTTGGAGACAGCACCGTAGCCAGCGCCTTCGCCCCCGATTTTCTCTGCGCCTGTGACTGCGCCACTGCCCGGAGGCGTGCCCGGCCAAAGCAGAATTTCCTCGGGCGAGGCGGCGGCAACCGGCAGCGTCGGTGCAACGAGCGACAGCAGCGCGGTCAGCACCATCAGAAGGCGCCGGGCGATCATGGTCGTTTCTCCATCATGTCAGCGATCTTCTCGCTGACCGGGCCGCTGCGTTCATGGCGTTCAATGTCTTCTTCGGGCAGTGGCATGGGCGCGCCTGCAAGGGCTGCAGCCAGCCGCTCACGGTCGAGCGCATTCTCCCAGCCCGCCACCACGATAGTTGCCACCGCGTTGCCGACGAAATTGGTGAGCGCGCGGCATTCGGACATGAAGCGGTCGATGCCGAGGATCAGTGCCATGCCCGCCACGGGAACTCCCGGCACCACCGACAGCGTTGCAGCGAGGATCACGAAGCCCGATCCGGTGACGCCTGCCGCGCCTTTGGAACTGATCATCGCCACCAGCACCAGCGTCAGCTGTTCGGCAAGGCTCAGCTCCACCCCCACAGCCTGCGCAATGAACAGCGCGGCCAGCGTCATGTAGATGTTTGTGCCGTCAAGGTTGAAGGAATAGCCCGTCGGCACCACCAGCCCGACCACCGCCTTGCGGCACCCGGCAATCTCCATCTTTTCCATCAGGCTCGGCAGTGCGGCTTCGGAGGAAGACGTGCCCAGCACCAGCAGCAGCTCTTCACGCAGGTAGCGGATCAGCGCGAAGATCGAAAAGCCGTTGAACCAGCCGACCAGTCCTAGCACGACTAGCACGAACAGCAGCGAGGTGAGGTAGAACGTCGCCACCAGCGCCGCGAGATTGGCGAGGCTGCCGATCCCGAATTCGCCGATGGTGAAGGCCATCGCTCCGAACGCCCCGATCGGCGCGAGCTTCATCAGCATGTGCACCAGCCGGAACACCACCTCGCTGAACGAGGCGAGCACATCCATCACCAGATCGCTCGCTGGGCGGGTCATGGCGATGGCGACGCCGGCAAGGATCGCGACCAGCAAGACTTGCAGGATTTGCCCCTCGGTCATCGCGCTGAACAGGGTGTCGGGGATGATGTTGAGCAGGAACCCGCTGATGCTCTGCGCCTCGGCCTTGTCGGCATAATCGGCGACCGCTGCGGTATCGAGCGTGGCGGGATCGATGTTCAGCCCTTCGCCGGGGCGCACGATGTTGCCGACCAGCAGCCCGATAACCAGCGCGAGGGTGGAGAAGGTAAGGAAATAAGCAAAGGCCTTACCCGCAACGCTGCCCACCGCCTTCATATCGCGCATCCCGGCGATGCCGGTGGCGACGGTGAGGAAGATCACCGGCGCGATGATCATCTTGACGAGTTTGATGAAGCCGTCACCCAGCGGTTTAAGCGCGGCACCGGTTTCCGGAAACAGGTGGCCGACCAGCGCCCCCAACGCAATGGCGGTGAGCACCTGCACGTAAAGCTGGCGATAGAACGGCTTTCGCGCAGGCGCGGGGCGCGCGTCCGGCGTCATGGTTGCTTGCAAACCCATGGGCTGCGCGGTTCCCTCCCCTTCAGTGTCTCTCCGCCATTCAAAATCGGCCACGCGCCGGCGCTTTGCAACATTCGCTGTGACTGTGACACGATCACTCAATATCAGGGGGTTAAACCATACAGTCAGCCTCTTTGTGCGGAAATCCGCACAAGTTTCTTGCGCCGCTTGCGGAAATCCGCACAAGTCGGTCGCGGAATCGGAAGGGGGATCGTGCGGCAGGTCAGGCTAGGGCGGTGGTATCTGGTGGCCGTGGGGCTGATTGCCCTGACGCTGCTGGCCGCGCTCGCCATGCTCGGGATCGAGCGGGCTGTGCGGGTCAATGCACTCGCGGAGACCCGCGCCGAAGCGACGAGTCAGGCGGCAATCCTGGCGGCCGGGCTGGAGAGCGAGCTTAACAAGTTCAGCCTGGTGCCGCGCGTCTTGGCGGTCGATCCCGAGGTCGCGGCGCTGCTGGGTGGGCAAGGTGCCGGGCGCGAAGTACTTAACCGTCGGCTTTCGGCGCTGGCGGGACAGACCAATGCCGCCGCGATTTATTTGATGGACGCGCGGGGGATGACGCTGGCGGCCAGCAATTGGGACCGCCCCGATAGTTTCATCGGCTCCAACTACGGCTTCCGCGAATATTTCTCGGGCGCATCCAAGCGCGGCACGGCGAGCGAATTCGCGCTAGGCACTGTCAGCCGCCGCCCGGGACTGTACCTTGCCGAACGGGTTGGCCCGGCCTCGGCTCCGCTCGGGGTGGTAGCAGTCAAGGTCGAGTTCGACAGTCTCGAACGTAAGTGGCGCGATGCCGAGGATGGCGTGTTCGTGACCGATGAGGGCGGAATCGTGTTGCTTGCGAGCAATCCCGATTGGCGTTTCAGAACGGCCGAGAGAAGCGATGCCAACGGTCAAGCGGACGACCCGGTCCACAACACGAGGCGCTTTGGTGTGGCGCAGCCCAAGCGCTTTGCCCTGCCAGCGACCGGCGATGCGACCTCACCGTTGCAGATGATCGAGAAGATCCAGCCGATCGCCCCGGTGGGGTGGGAGCTGCACCTTCTCGCTGACCCTTCACCGCGACTGTCGGTTGCGCTCGCCAATGGAAGGCTCGCGGGTGTGATCGCCTTGGCGTTGCTTGGGCTAGCAGGGGCGGGGGCCTATCTGTGGCAGCGCCAGCGACAGTCGCGCGCCGCTGCCCAGGTTTCGGTACAAACGGCGTTGCTGCGCGAACAGTTGCAGCAAGCAAACCGGCTCGCGACGCTTGGCCAGATCACCGCAGGGCTCGGCCACGAAATCCGCCAGCCGCTCGCCGCCATGCGGGTCTATGCCGAAAATGGCGAACGCCTGCTGGCCGCAGATCGCCAGACCGAGGCTGCGGCCAACTTCGACAAGATCGCCCAGCTTGCCGGTCGCATCGGCGAGATCACCGCCGAACAGCTCCATTTCAGTCGCCGTTCGCCAGAGGAGCCGCGCGAAATTCGGCTCTCCGAAGTGATCGACGGATCGCTCTTGCTGCTGCGCGATCAGATCCGGCAGAAGGGCCTCACTCTCGACCGTCCCGCCGCAGACCTTGCCGCGACAAAGGTGCGCGCGCGCCACGTCCAGCTTGAGCAGGTGTTGGTCAATCTGCTCCAGAACGCGGTGCAGGCCTGCGGGGAGGGCGGCCAAATCGTGCTCGCGATTGCGGCCGAGGGTTACACGGTGCGTCTCAGCGTCAGCGATGATGGGCCGGGCGTACCGGCCGAACTGCGCGAAACCCTGTTCCAGCCCTTCGTCACGTCCAAAAGCGAGGGGATCGGGCTTGGTCTGGCCATTTCACATGACATCATGCGTCAGCTCGGCGGCGATCTGGTTCACGAAGCTACAGCGCAAGGTGCGCGCTTCACCATGGTAATGCCCGCCGCATGAGCGCCGCTGCCGCCCCCCCAATTCAGGTCGCCTTGGTCGAGGACGATCCCGACCTGCGTGACGCGACCTTTCAGACCCTCACGCTTGAAGGGGCGGACGTGGTCGCTTTCGCTGATGCCCGTGCAGCGCTCGGATGGCTGGATGCCGACTTTCCCGGCGTGGTGGTCAGCGATGTGCGGATGCCCGGGATCGACGGTATCGCCTTCTTCGCGGCGCTGCGCGAAGTTGACCGCGATCTGCCGGTGATCCTCACCACCGGTCATGGCGACATCGCGATGGCCGTGGCGGCGATGAAGGACGGCGCGGCCGATTTCCTGACCAAGCCTTACGCCTCGGCCGATCTGATCCGCGCCGTGCGCGCTGCCAGCGAGCGGCGCGCCTTGGCGCTGGAGAACCGGCGTCTGCGTGAAGAGGCCGGGCGCAATGTCGGCCTTGCCATTCCCGGGTCTTCTGCTGCGGCCCAGCGGCTGCGGTCTGTAATCGAAGGCGTCGCGCGGTCGGAGATCGACGTCGTACTGACCGGTCCGGCGGGGACCGGCAAAAGCTACGGCGCGAGATTGATCCATGACCTCAGCGCCCGTCGCAGCCGCCCATTCGTGACGGTCGATGCCGGTGTACTGGCGCATGAGGATGCGGAGTTGCTGCTGTTCGGGCGCGATCCGGGAGTGGGACAATTGTCCCGGACCGGCCTGATCGAACGCGCCAATGGCGGGACGCTGTTGCTCGACGACATCTCCGCGGCCAGCGGTGTTTTGACCACGCGGCTCGTTTCGCTGGTCGAAAAGCGCGAGGTCTGGCCGCTTGGCGCAGCCACTGCGCGGCGGCTCAACATCCGTATCATTATCGCGAGGCTTGCCGAACAACCGCAGGACAGCCTGCGTGACCCGGCCTGGCACAGGCTAGGCGCGGTCCAGATCGCCTTTCCTCCGCTGGCTGACCGGCGCGAGGATGTGCCCGAAATCTTCCGTCTGTTCGTCACCCGTCATGCGCGCGACGCGGGCGTGCCAGCGCCCACAATCGGCGAAGCGCATTGGCGGCATGTCCAATCGCATGACTGGCCGGGTAACTTGCATGAACTCAGCGGTTATGCGCGCGCAGTTGTGCTGGGTCTGGCCGAGATCGAGAGCCCGGCAAGCCCGCTCACCGGACAGCGCCCACTCCATGCGATCGTCGCCGATTTCGAGAGGACTGTGCTGGAAGATGCGCTGCGCCAGTGCCGGGGCGACATTGCAGAGGTGCAAGCTATGCTCCAAACCCCGCGCAAGACGATCTATGACAAGCTGACGAAGTATGATCTGAAACCGGCGCGGTTCCGTGAGTGACGGGCAGGTCAGGCCAATTGGGAAAACTGCAATGAAGCGTAGAGCCGGTTTGGCGTTGCGAATGTTCTCCCGGTTGATCGCTGCGGCGATGGCGCTGATGCTCGGCAGTGCCACGCTTGCCTCTGCCGAGGATGGGCGAGGGAGGTTCATGTTCACCGGGTGGGAGGGGCCACCGCTGCCGGTGTGGTATCAGCTGCCCGGCGAGGTGAAGCCTGATACGCCGGTCGTCGTGGTCATGCACGGCGTCAACCGCGATGCTGATCGCTACCGCGACGAATGGGTGGGCCTTGCGGTGAAACACCGCTTCATCGTGATTGTGCCAGAATTCAGCCGCGCCGACTTCCCCGGAGCTGCTGGCTACAACACCGGCTTCTTCGCTGAGGTGGACGGCACCTTTCGTCCGCGTAACCTCTGGTCCTTTGCGGCGATTGAACCGCTGTTCGACGAGACCCGCCGCCGTTTCGGGACGGCAGCGGAACGCTATACGATCTACGGCCATTCAGCCGGCGCACAGTTCGTCCACCGCTTTGTCATGTTCATGCCCGAGGCGCGGATTGAGCAGGCGATTGCCGCCAATGCCGGGTGGTACACTATGCCCGATCCTGCGGTCGCCTTTCCCTATGGCGTGGAAGGCGCGCCTGTTGCAGCGGACACGCTCAAAGCCGTGCTGGCCAAACCGCTGATGGTGCTGCTTGGCACGGCCGACACGGACACTGCTGATCCCGACCTGCGCACCACGCCCGAGGCGAACCGGCAAGGGCCTCACCGCTTTGCGCGCGGGCAGAGTTTCTTTGCCGAAGGGCGTGCTCTCGCAACGCGGTTGGACGCGCCGTTTGGCTGGCGGATGGAATACGTCCCCGGCGTTGGCCACAAGAACGGGCTGATGGCGCAGGCAGCGGCTGAAATGATCGCGGTACGGGGGAAATAGAAGGCAGCGGGCCTGCCACGCTGCCTAATTGGCCAGCGGCAACTCAAGCTCAAACGTCGCTCCGCAATCGCTTTCCACAAGTGCCAGCGACCCGCCTGCCGCCTCGATCAGCGATTTGATGATCGGCAGTCCCAAGCCGCTCCCGCCGCTCGCGCGCCGCGTCGTGAAGAAGGGTTCAAAGATGCGGACGCGATCGGCTTTGGCAATGCCCGGGCCGTTGTCCGCCACCGTGATCCGCACGGCGTCTGCCGCCTGCTCGGCGGTGAAACTCACCCGGCTTGCCCCGGCCTGGCGGCTATTGTCGATCAGCGCGCTGGCGATGGCTTCGAGCGATGCGTCGCGGATGGCGAGGAGTGGCAGGCCCTCAGGCAGGGTCGCCGCAACAGCAAACCCATCAGCCCGATAGGCATCCGCGAGCCGGTTCAGGATTGCCGCGAGGTCTGCCCGTCCGGCGGGGTCGTTTGCGCTGAGGTCGGCGCGGGCGAGTTCCAGCAGGCGGGTCGACAGCATCGTCAGCCGCGCTGCATCGGCATCAGCATTGGCGAGGAAGCGGCGGCGCTCGTCCGGGGCCATGCTGTCGCCATGATCGCCGAGAATCTCCAGTGTGCCGCGAATGCCCGACAGGGGGGTCTTGAACTCGTGGCTGACCGCATGGGCGAAATCGCGCAAGTATCGCGAGCGGCGCTCGATCGCTTCGGCCATGCGGGCGAAATCGGCGTAGAGGTCCTGGATCTCCGCGGCGGCGGTCCGGGGCGGTTCGGGAAAGTCCTGCCGTCCCAAGGCGAGCGCCCGGCTCGCGCGTGCCAGCGCTTCGACCGGACGCACAATGCCGCGCGACAACACGCTGCTCAACACAAGCAGGAGCATGAAGATCGCCGCGATGCCGAGCAGGATCTTGCCGCGATCGGCATAGAGCCCTTTGAACAGGCTGCGGGCTGAGCGGGACAGCAACAACACGCCGACCACGCGGCCATTAACGATGATCGGGCGGGCATGATGCACCCGCACCGCCGCCGCGCGGGACAGCCATTCGAACTGGTAAGTGGCGCGGTAATCGCCATTGCGGCGCAGCACGGTCTCGGGACGGCCCGCGAGCGCGGTGGCGACTTCAGGGAGGGCGGCGAGGCTTTGTCCGCTGGGTTCCGAGGCGAACAGGCCCTGCCGGTCGAGTAGCACGATCGAAGAAAGCGTGACCTGCCGCGTGCGCGCAGCGACCGGCGCGAGCGTGCTCCAGACGGAGGCAGCATCAGCATCAGGCGCTGCTGTGGAGGGTTGCGGCGGAGGGCGCTCGGCGAGGATGTCGCTGCTGCTGAGATCAATGGTCGGCGGCTCGGGCCGGAAGGCCTGCGGATCGGGCATGGTTGCACTCGTCCCCGGCCATTGCGCGGCTGCCACGGCGGCCAGCGCTGCGCCTTGCGCGACCAGCTCCGCTTCGGTCTGACGCACCAGCGTGTTCTCGTAGACCCGCAGGAACATCGCTGCGATGCCGGGCAGGGCGGCGACGGTGAACAGGGTGGCGAACACAATGGTGCGCAGCCTGAGCCGCGGCCAGCGGGCCTTGAGCCATTCCTTGACCGCGCGGATCACGCCGCGCCCTCAGCCGCCTGCGCGCGTGCAAGGACCGAGCGCATAGCCGATACCGGCGCGCGTCTCGATCAGCCCGTCCGCGCCAACGGCGGCGAACTTTGCCCTGACGTTGCGGATGTGGCTGTCGATCGTGCGGTCGGTCACAGCAAAGCCGGGGCCGTGCAGCTGATCGATGATCGCATCACGGCTGAACACCTTACCGGGCCGCGCGGCCAGCGTGCGAAGTGTGGTGAACTCGGTTACGGTCAGCGGCACGTCCTGCCCATCCCAACTCGCGCGCCAGCTTTCGCAATCGAGTGTCAGGCAATTATGCGTGATGATCGCCGTGCTGGGCTTCTCCTCCGGTGGAGCCGTGCTGGCCCGCCGCAAGATCGCTTGCGTCCGCGCGACCACTTCGCGCGGGGAGAAAGGTTTGACCACATAGTCGTCTGCGCCAAGCTCAATCCCGAGCACCCGGTCAATTTCGTCATCGCGCGATGACAGGAACAGGATCGGCAAGCTGCTCGTCGCCCGCACCCTTCGGCACACCTCCAGCCCGTCCATCCGCGGCATGTTGATGTCGAGGATCACCAGATCGGGCTTCAGCGCGGTGATGAGCGCCACCGCCTCCTCCCCATCACCGGCCTCAAGCGTGGCGAGACCGGCCTTGCCCAGCGCGAAGACAAGCAGCTGGCGAATGTGGGGATCGTCATCGACGACAAGGATGGAGCGCGGCATGGGATGCAAGATCACGGCTTTTCTCCCGGCGTCAATGTTGCAGTTGGCGGCGGTGGCAGCGCGATCGGCGGTGCAGGGGGCAGGAGGATCTCACCCCCGCACATCCGGCCATAGGGTGCGGGCATCGGCTTGCGTGCGTCATTCGCCAGCAGTGCTTCAGCCTCGGCGAGCCGCACGGCGCCGCGCAGGGTCCAGCTTTGCCAATCGCTCTGGCTTTCTCCAAGCCTGCGATAGGCCACGGTGCTCAGATAGGTGGCCTGATCGCGCAGCTTGTTGCCCACCGACGCATTGCGCAATTCGAGCAGCGGGATCAGCGCCGAGCTTTCCAGCCGCTCCAGATAGCACAGGTCGAGCCGCGACGGATCGCGCAGGTGGTCGACATTCCACCGCGCCGCGATCGCGCCGTAATCGGCCATCGTTGAACCGGCCAGCACGATCCCGGCGGCCAGCGCGTTGGCATTGATCAGCCAAGCCGCGGACTTCCCATGGAAAAAGCGCCAGCAAATCAGCACAAGACCTGTCGCCACCAGCACCATCCACACCAGCGCTGCGATCCGCAATTCGGTCAGCGAATAGGCATCAATGTAGTCGAGCAAGCGCAGGATGCTGGAGGCGACCAGCAGGAGGTTTTGCGCTACCCACACCAGCAGCAGGCGGCGGATCACCGGGGTCTGGGCCGAAGCTGAGCCCGGTCGCAGAGCCAAGAGGACAAACAGTCCGGCCAGCAGCGCGGTGGCGATCAGGGTATAGGCACCGCGGTGAGCATAGTCGGCCAGCGTGATGCCATCTGGCAGCTGGGCACCGCTCCACAGAAACACGATGTCGAGGCCGTTTTCCAGCGCGAACACCGCGTTGAACACCACCAGCGTGCTCAGCATCATCGTCACCGAAGGATCGGGCATTTGCGGCAACCACGCCTGCCGCTCGCTGGCAAAGCGCAAGGCGCGTGGGCGCAAGGTTGGCCATACGAAAACCAGTGTGACGCCAAGCAGCAGCCCGTGGCCGATGAGGGCCGTAAAGTCGGGCAATTCAATCGCCGCAAACGCATTGCCGAGCACCGGGTTGGCGCTGGCAAACAGGCTGAGGAACAACGCCCCCCCAATCAGCGGCAATGCGATGTTGAGCAGAATGGACTTGCCCAGCGACCCACGGTGGCCGGATATGCTGGCGAGCCGCCATGCATCTGCAATTGGCCAGAATGGCGCTCCCACTCCGAGCGTCGTTAGCCGCAAGAACCACAGTCCGGCATGATCGAACAGGTGCCGAGGAAGAAGGGCCGCGCTGCCTATCGCAATCAGAAACAACAACCCGGACAAAGGACCGGGATTATGGATCAGGCTCGCTGCAAACACCGCGCTGCAAGCGATAGCGACCCACCCTCTACGTGCATTGCGCACCGCAGGCCGCACCAGCACCATGACCGCCAGCCAGATCAGCGCGAACAGGCCGATGACCGATCCTCCGCCAAATCCGTAAAGCAGCACATCGGCGGCGGCGAGTATGGCAAGCGCGCCGCCCAGCTTCATCGCGAAACTGTAGCGGGACCAAGAGGGTATTGTCAGAGCACCAGGCATGCAATTTCTCCGTCTGTTTGACGGGGTCATGCCAACATGGGATGGTGCGAAGGTGGTGGAGGCTGTGCTGATGCAGCCCGCTTGTCGTGCAGATTTGGTGCAGAGCGACAGGCACCGCAAAGCCGCTGCAATCATAAACCGCTTGCCCGGCACCCAGCCGATTGGCTAGCCCTTAAGGCAACGCCATGCTGGAAGCTCCATCCTATCACGCGATAGCGGCCATGGCGGTGACCATCGCCATGTTTATCGGCTTTGCCCGGGGACGCTACCCTGAGGAAATCATCTCGCTCGTCACCATCGCGGTGATCGGAGTGGGCCTCTATTTTGCGCCGCTCGAAGGCACCAAGCCGACTGACGGTCTGGCGATTGCGTTTGGCGGATTTGGCCATTCGGCGCTGATCACGATTTGCGCGCTGATGATCATGGGGCGCGGGCTGGTGGTGACAGGTGCGCTTGAGCCCTTTGCGCGGCTACTGGAGACCGTCTTCCGTTTCAGTCCGCAGATCGGGCTGCTGACCGCACTGCTGCTCGCCTTCTTCATGTCGATGTTCGTCAACGACACGCCCGTGATGGTGCTCCTGATCCCGATCATCGTGGGGATCGCTGCGAAAGGCCTGATGGCGTCTTCGAAAATTCTGATGCCGGTCAACACGGGTGTGCTGCTCGGCGGCATGGCGACGACCATCGGCACGTCCACCAACATACTCGTTGTCACCATTGCAGCTGACATCGGAATGGCCCCGTTCGGGGTGTTTCAGTTCACCCCGATCGTGATGTTGGCCGGCCTTGTGGCGATACCCTATCTGTGGCTGGTGATGCCGCGGATGCTGCGCGACAACAGCGTTGTGCCCGACAATGCGCGGCGCATTTTCCACACCCGCTTGCGAGTGGGGGCGAGTAGCCTTCTGGCGGGCGGCGATCTTTCAGCTGCGCGGGGCAATCTGCCCGACGGGATCACATTCCACGACGCGCCGTCAGGCCCGCTTCGGCCGGAAGAGCGCCTGCACATCTCCGGCACGCACGAAGCGCTTGAGGAGGCAGCGCGCGCCCTCAAGGGCGAGCTCGCGCCGTCCTGGGTGGTCGAGCGTATCCGCCGCGTTTCCAAGGCGCAGGGTCAGGATATTGTCGCGGTCGAAATGACCGTGACAGCGGATTCTCGCCTTGTCGCGCGCACGCTCGCCAGTTCGGGAATTGCCGATCTCTACGGCGTGGCGGTGCTCGGCATCCACCGCCCCAACCGCCTGCTGGGTGAGCGCGATAGCTACACCGATGCTGGCGATCTCATGATCCTTGAAGGCGACGTGCTGCTGGTGATGGGGATCGACGAGGACTTGCAAGCCTTCGCCCGCAACGACGGGCTCCTGCGGCTCGAAGGTGCGCGCGAATTGCCGCGCCGGTCCAAGGCGGTTCTGGCGGGTGCGATCATGCTCGGCGCAATCGCCACCGCCTCGCTCGGGCTGCCGTGGTTCGACGGCATGACCTATGCGCCGATCAAGCTGCCGATTGCGATTTCCGCGCTGGCGGGTGCGATTGCGATGTTTGTGACCGGCTGCGTCAAATTCGACCGGGTCGGACGCGCACTGTCGGCCAAGGTGATCGTGTTGATCGCGGCAAGCCTCGCCATCGGCCGGGTGATCGACGAAAGCGGCGCGGCGGATTGGCTGGGTCAGGCGCTCTCGCTTGGCCTTGCCTACCTGCCTCCCGCTCTCGTCCTTTCGGCTATCATGCTGTTCGTGACGATCCTGACCAACTTCGCCTCGAACGCGACAGCAGCGACCATCGGGACACCGATTGCCTACAGCATCGCCATGCAGCTCGGGCTGCCGCCTGAACCGCTGGTGCTGGCGGTGCTGTTCGGCTGCAACCTCTCGTTTGCCACGCCGATTGCCTATCAGACCAACCTGCTGATCATGTCCGAAGGCGGCTACGAATTCGGGGATTATATGCGCGCCGGGGTGCCGCTGGTGGCGCTGATGGTGACGGTACTCTCGGTGCTGCTGGTGGTTTGGTATGGGCTTTAGGCTCGGGGGCTTTCCTATTCCGGGGCGGCTGTGCCATGCTCCGGTCATGACAGCTTGCACCCTTCTGCTCAGACCACGTTTGGCCATATGGCGAGGGAGTTCTAAGCCGGGGCGGTTTTTCTCTCCTTGGACAGTGTCTCATGTGTCTCCAACACGGGCCAAAGGGCACGGGCAAATGAACGAAAGGCAAGCGTAATGCGGATCAAGGCGATTCGGGCAGGGGTGGCGGCGGTGGCGCTGATGGCAGTGCCGGCACAGGCCGATGGCCTTCGTGAGGCCGTGGCAGCGGACTTGCCCGATCTGGTGGCGCTGTATCAGGACCTGCACGCGAACCCGGAACTGAGCTTTCAGGAGGTCGAAACCGCCAAGAAGCTCGCTGCCCGCGCTCGGGCGATGGGGTTTGAGGTGACCGAAGGCGTCGGCAAGACCGGCGTGGTCGCGGTGATGAAGAACGGTGATGGCCCCACCGTGATGCTGCGCGCTGACATGGACGGGCTTCCGGTGATCGAGCAGACCGGGCTCCCCTATGCCTCCAAGCGCCGCGCCGTGCCGCAGACCGGGATCGAAACCGGCGTGATGCACGCCTGCGGGCACGACACCCACATGGCTGCATGGATCGGTACGGCGCAGCAGCTCGTTGCCCGGCGGGATCAGTGGTCAGGCACGCTCGTCATGATCCTCCAGCCGGCCGAGGAAATCGGCGAGGGTGCCAAGGCGATGCTGGACGACGGGCTCTACACCCGCTTTCCCAAGCCCGACTATGTGCTCGCCTTCCACGACGCGGCGCAGGCTCCGGCGGGGCATATCGGCTATGCCAATGGCTTCGCGCTCGCGAACGTGGATTCGGTCGACATCGCAGTGCCGGGGGTGGGTGGGCACGGTGCCTATCCGCATACGACCAAAGACCCGGTGGTGCTTGCCTCGGCCATCGTCATGCGCTTGCAGACGTTGGTGAGCCGAGAGTTGAACCCCACCGATTCGGCGGTGGTCACAGTCGGCAGCTTCCAGGCGGGGTCGAAGCACAACATCATCCCTGATGAAGCCCGGCTCCAGATCACGGTGCGCAGCTATTCCGACGCGGCGAGGAAGCAATTGCTCGAAGGCATCGCCCGCATTGCGCGCGGCGAGGCGATTGCCGCTGGGATGCCCGAGGACAAGATGCCGAAGGTCACGGTCGCTGATCCCTACGTACCGGCAACCTACAACACGCCTGCCCTGACGGAGCGGGTGGTCGCAGGGCTCAAGCCGCGGTTCGAAGGCCGTGTGTTCGAGGTGCCTGCCGTGATGGGCGGAGAGGACTTCAGCCAGTTCTACCGCGCCGACCGCGAGAACGTGGAATCGCTGATCCTGTGGGTCGGCGGTGTTCGGGCCGAGGAATGGGCCAAGGCACAAAAGGGCGAGATCACGCTGCCGTCGCTGCACTCGCCATTCTGGGCACCCGATGCCCCTATGGTGATTGCGACCGCGACCGAGGCGCTGACGGCGGCGACGCTTGATCTGATGCCCAAGAAGGGCGTCTAAACAAATGCGGCCGCCGGAGCGCGCCTTTGGGGCGCATTCCGACGGCCGTTTCTCCTCCCCAGGAGAACTGTAAAACGGGTGAGGCCTTACGACGGAACGTAAGTGCCCAGACGGTGATGCAGGGCGTTGATCTTGGCCAGCTCCTCACGGTCTTCAGTGTTGCGGGCATGGCTTTCGAGTGCGCGGCGCAGCAGCTTCATATCCGCAGTCGAGAGCAGCGCGCGGGCGCGTGCCGGCTCGGGATTCGGGGTTTCGGTATCGGTCATCGTCACTCTCCTCGGGGTGATGGTCTCACGCCCTTAGGCGGCTTTGCAAGCAACCGGAAGGCCACAATAACGCGACCTTCCGGCTCCTCTCCCGGGCGGCTTATGCCGCCTCGAACTGGTTCATCGTGTTGTGTGCGCCGCCCGCCTTCAGAGCGGCTTCCCCGGCGAAGTATTCCTTGTGATCATCGCCAATGTCGCTCCCGGACATATTCTGGTGCTTCACACAAGCGATGCCCTGACGGATTTCCTCGCGCTGCACGTTCTTGACATAGCCCAGCATAGCCTGCTCGCCGAAATACTCGCGGGCGAGGTTGTCTGTGCTGAGCGCGGCCGTGTGGTAGGTCGGCAGGGTGATGAGGTGGTGGAAGATACCGGCCCGCGCTGCGGCATCGCGCTGGAAGGTGCGGATCTTCTCGTCGGCTTCGGCGCCCAATTCGGTGCCGTCGTAATCGACGCTCATCAGCTTGGCACGGTCATAGGCCGTCACATCCTTGCCTGCAGCTTCCCACGCGTCGAACACCTGCTGGCGGAAGTTCAGCGTCCAGTTGAAGCTGGGCGAGTTGTTGTAGACCAGCTTGGCATTCGGCACGACTTCACGGATGCGGTCGACCATTTCGGCGATCTGCTCGACATGCGGCTTCTCGGTCTCGATCCACAGCAGATCGGCACCGTTCTGGAGCGAAGTGATGCAGTCCAGCACCACGCGATCGACACCCGTGCCAGCGCGGAACTGGTAGAGGTTCGAAGGCAGGCGCTTGGGGGCAAGCAGCTTGCCGTCGCGGCTGATGAACACCTGGCCATTGGTGATGTTAGCCGGGTCGACTTCTTCAGCATCGAGGAAGCTGTTGTACTGATCGCCCAGATCGCCCGGCTCCTTTGAGAAGGCGATCTGCTTGGTCAGGCCAGCGCCGAGCGAGTCGGTGCGGGCCACGATGACGCCGTCGTCGAGACCCATTTCAAGGAAGGCCATGCGGCAGGCGCGGATCTTCTGGAGGAAATCTTCGTGCGGCACGGTGACCTTGCCATCCTGGTGGCCGCACTGCTTTTCATCCGAGACCTGATTTTCGATCTGGAGCGCGCAGGCGCCTGCTTCGATCATCTTCTTGGCGAGCAGGTAGGTCGCCTCGGCGTTGCCGAATCCAGCGTCGATATCGGCGATGATCGGCACGACGTGGGTTTCGTAATTGTCGATGGCGTTTTCGATGCGCTTGGCTTCGACCGCGTCACCAGCCTTGCGGGCGGCATCAAGGGCACGGAACATCATGCCCAGTTCGCGGGCGTCGGCCTGCTTAAGGAAGGTGTAGAGCTCCTCGATCAGCGCAGGCACTGAGGTCTTCTCGTGCATCGACTGGTCGGGCAGGGGGCCGAATTCGCTGCGCAGCGCGGCGACCATCCAGCCCGAGAGGTAGAGGTAACGCTGCTTGGTGGTGCCGAAGTGCTTCTTGATCGCGATCAGCTTCTGCTGCGCGATGAAGCCGTGCCAGCAACCGAGCGACTGAGTGTATTGCGCCGGGTCGGCGTCATAGGCGGCCATGTCGGCGCGCATGATCTTGGCGGTGTATTTGGCGATGTCGAGGCCGGTGGGGAAACGGTTCTGGATCGCCATGCGGGCGGCGCTTTCGGGATCGATCGCGGCCCAACTTGGTCCGTTCGCCGTGACGATGCCCTGCATCCGGGTGATGGTGTTCTGGTAGGTCATAGGTGTCTCCTGTCCATCCTGGGGAGGGGTTTGAGGCCTTGCAGACTCGCGCCGCTGGATGGGCAGGCTTTGGCGTGGTGCAGCGCAGCAGGATAGGAAAACTTACAGAAAATCGTGTCGCCATGCCGACAATCGCCCGTGATATTGTGTAAATCAGTAAATTAATTTACAAGAGCGCATGGCTGATACCAACCTCCTCGCAGGGCCCGCCTTGCGCCGACTGCGCAAACGCGAAGGTCTCACCCAAGCCGGGATGGCGAGCAGCCTCGGCATCTCACCGTCTTACCTTAATCTGATCGAGCGCAACCAGCGTCCGCTGTCTGCCCGCGTGCTGGTGCAGGTCATCGAGCGGTTCGATTTCGATCCGCGTAGCTTGCGTGAAGACGACGCCATCGGCGGGCTCGACGGCCTCGTCAGGCGGATGGCTGACAAGCGCTTCGGCGATCTCGGGATCGACCGTGAGGAAGTGCAGGAATTTCTGGCCGCAGCGCCGCAAATCGCCGCCGCCTTCGCTCGGTTATACGATACAGGTGGAGGTGAAAGGATAGTAGTTGAAGACACCGCCGCCGCCGGACGTCGCGCGGTTGAGCGATGGCAGAACCACTTTGCTGATCTTGACCACGCGGCCGAAGATCTTGCCGATGAATTGCGGCTCTCCCGCGGAGAAATCAGCGCCGCCTTGGGTGAACGACTGCGTGAGAAGCACCAGCTTCAGGTGCGGATTCTCCCTGCGGAGGTAATGCCGGGGCAGGTCCATCGGCTCGATCTGCACGCGCGGCAATTGCAGCTCTCCGAAATGCTCCCTGGCGCAGCGCGGCGCTTCCAGATTGCCCGGCAAGTTGGGCAGCTGGAAATGCGCGAGGGCATCGAGACGTTGGTGACAGGCGCTAACCTTGCCAGTGCCGACGCGCGCGACGCCTTTCGCGAGCATATCGCCGATTATCTCGCAGGCGCGCTGCTGTTGCCCTATCGCCGGTTCCTGCGTGCTTGTGAAGCGACCGGATATGATCTGGCGGTTCTTCAGCGCCGCTTTGCAGTCAGCTTCGATCAGGTCGCCGAGCGACTCACCACTTTGGGCCGCGTTGGCGAGCGGGGGTTGCCGTTCTTCATGGCGGTAATCGACCGGGCGGGGCGGATGACCAGCTTCACCGCTGGCGGGAGCGGCGCGATGTATCCGCTCGATGGGGCGCGCTCGCCCGCATGGGTGCCGTATGCCGCTTTCGAGCGTCCCGGGACCGTGCTCACCCAAGCTGTCACATTCGGAGAGGGCGAGGCAGCAGCACGGCACTGGTTCACGATCACCCGCACTGTCGATGGGGACGGGGTTATGTGCGCCGGGCGCCGCGCCGTGGTGCTGGGGATCGAGGCGCGCTTCGCCGGTGACCTCGCCCATGCCCGCGGCGTCTCGCTCGACCGGCTCGACGCTGTGCCGCTGGGTGTGCCGTGCGGCCGCTGCGGCCGAGCGGAGTGCCTGACCCCGGCTCCGGCCCGGATCGCTAGCGCGTTACCGCGCCCGCGTGCCGCGTCCTAAGCACGGCATTAACCCTCGCGAGCCGCAGAATTGCGGGCTTCGCGACCGGTGTAAAGTTTACCGACACTTAAGGTCTCGGGCCTAGAAGCGGCAGGGCATGCACCAGAGGCCGCCCCTGAAATGATCCGCCTGTTCAAGCATTATATCCCGCACGCCGTGCTGCTGCTCGGACTGCTCGATCTCGGCTTGCTGGTGCTGGCGAGCGAGATCGCTTGGCAGTGGCGGGCGCACCAGATCGGCATGGATTTGGGCAATTTCGGCGGCCGCGGCCTTGCGCTGTTGGGCACGGCTTCGGTGATCTGGCTGGCGATGATTGCGGTTGGGGTTTACGGCCCCAATTCGTTGCGATCCCTACGCTTTGCAGGTGCACGGGTGCTGGTGGCGATCAGCTTGGGCATCATTGCGCTGGCGGTGGTGGATTTTGTCCTGCCGAGCGACCTGTTCTGGCGTTCAACGCTACTCTACACGATGGGGCTTGCGATCGTGGTGCTGGTGGCGGACCGGCTGCTGCTGAGTTCTTTCCTCGGTTCTTCGGCGTTTCGCCGCCGTGTGATGGTGCTGGGTGCTGGCAACCGGGCACAGCGCCTGCGCGAATTGGGCGATAAGCCCGAGACCGGCTTTGCCATCGTCTCCTATATCGCCATGAGCGACGATGCCCGCGTCGTCGAAGAGGCGATCCCGCGCTCGGCAATCCACGATCTGGGCCGGTTCGTCGAGAATCTCGGCGTGTCCGAAGTTGTGCTTGCGCTGCAAGAGCGTCGCAACGCCTTGCCGTTGAAAGACCTGCTGCGGATCAAGACCAAGGGGGTCCACGTCAATGATTTCTCCAGCTTCATCGAGCGTGAGACCGGCCGGGTCGACCTTGATACGATCAATCCCAGCTGGCTGATCTTCTCCGACGGCTTTTCCAGCAGCCGGATGTTCTCGAGCGCGGTCAAGCGCATCTTCGATATCACAGCGAGCGTGATCCTGCTGGCGCTCACGCTGCCGCTGATCGCGCTGTTCGCCCTGCTGGTGAAGCTCGACAGCAAGGGCCCGGCCTTCTTCCGTCAGACACGGGTGGGGCTCTATGGCGAGCCATTCACACTCATCAAGCTGCGCTCGATGCGGACAGATGCCGAGAAGGACGGTGCCAAGTGGGCTTCGGAAAACGATCCGCGCATCACCCGTCTCGGCCGCTTCATCCGCAAGGTTAGGATCGATGAACTCCCTCAAACGTGGAGCGTGCTCAAGGGTGAAATGAGCTTCGTCGGCCCGCGTCCGGAAGTGCCATCATTCGTCGAAAGTCTGGAAGAGGAAATCCCCTTCTACGGCGAACGGCACATGGTGAAGCCTGGCATCACCGGTTGGGCGCAGATCAACTATCCCTATGGCGCGTCGGTCGAGGATAGCCGCTGCAAGCTCGAATATGATCTCTACTATGCGAAGAACTACACCCCGTTTCTCGATTTCGTGATCCTGCTGCAAACCCTGCGCGTGGTCCTATGGCCGGAGGGTGCGCGATGATCTGGCTGGGCGGCATGGTGCCATTGGCGGGCTTCCTCGCATGGGTCGCAGGCGCAGTGCTGAGCGCAGGTGCGGTGCTGTGGATTTGGCGCCATGGTGAGCGCGCGCGGCCTGATCGGACCACGTTGATGATCGCTGCTGGCGCAAGCAGCGTGTGGTGCGCGCTCGCAGCCGGGCTTGGCGCTGAGCACAATGCGACCGTCATCGCGGCGATGGCGCGCTACCTCGCTCTGATCGCTACGATTTTCTGCCTGTTCGGTGCCGATGGCCGTGCGGCCAGCCTCAAGCCTGTTCGCCCGGTCATCGTCGCTCTGGTGCTTGTGCAATTGCTTCAGCCGGTGCTGCTGCTGGTAGGGATCAGGTTCACAGGCGTGCCCGAGGTCAGTCAGGCGGTGTTCGAGGTGCAGGCCTTGATCGATATGTTGGTCGCGATCGGCGCGCTGATGCTGCTGCACAACCTCTATGCCGGCGCAGCAAGTGCTTTGCGTCCGGTGCTGCGATGGACCGGCATCGCGCTGGCGGGGATCTTTGCTTACGATCTCAACCTTCAGACCTTGGCCTACCTCAGCGGATCAAGGGCCGAAGCGCTTGGCGATGCGCGTGGGCTGTTTGCCGGGATCATGGCGGCGCTGTTTGCGCTCGGGATGAATGCCGCCGGGCCGCGTGTGCAATTCAGCCCCTCGCGCACGGTGACCTTCCGCACGCTCTCGCTCTTACTGATCGGCGGCTATCTAGTCGGGATGGCGCTGGTGACCAAGTCGCTGGCGCTGCTGGGGGGCGATATGGCCCGTGCCAGTCAGGCGGCCTTCGTGGTGATCGCAATTATCGGTGCCGCGTTGGCTCTGCCATCGCCGCGGCTGCGTGGATGGCTGCGTGTGACTGCGACCAAGCACCTATTTCAGCACCGCTATGATTACCGCCAGGAATGGCTGCGCTTCACCCGGACCATCGGGCGCAGCGGCACGGGCAATGCCAGCCTGGAAGAACGTGCGGTCAAGGCGCTCGCCGACATCACCGAAAGCCCCGCGGGCTTGCTGTTGATGCCCAACGAGGAAGCCCAACTGGAACTCACCGCGCGCTGGAACTGGCCGACCATCGCAATTCCCGCGGTGGCGGGCGACTATGCTTTGTCGGGACTACTCGAACGGCACAACTTTATCCTCGCCATCGACGAGGCGCGCAGCGGGATCGACCACCATGGCGAGGCGGCGCAAGTGCCGGCCTGGCTGATTGACGCTGAGGACGCCTGGGCACTGGTCCCGCTGCTCCACTTTGACCGCTTGGTTGGCGTCATCGTACTCGCTCGCCCGCGCAATCCGCGCCAGCTTGATTGGGAGGATTTCGACCTGCTGCGCGTCGCCGGACAACAGCTTGCCAGCTATATGTCCGAACAGGCAGGCCAACAGGCGCTGATGGATGCGAGCCGGTTTGACGAATTCAACCGCCGCATGGCCTTTGTCATGCATGACATCAAAAACCTCGTCAGCCAGCTTTCCCTGCTGGCTGCCAATGCCGAAAAGCATGCAGACAACCCCGCCTTCCGCGCCGATATGCTGGTGACCTTGCGTAACTCGGCTGACAAGCTTTCCGCGCTGCTCGCTCGGCTTGGCCGGTATGGCTCGGGACATGTCAATGCGCTCGGGGCGATCGAACTCGTCGATCTGGCGCGCGGGATTGCCGAGCGATTCAAGGGCGTTCACCCCGTCGCGCTCACCCGTGAGCAACCCGTTCGCGTGATGGGCAACCGCGAGGCGCTTGAGCAGGCGCTGATCCATTTGGTGCAGAACGCAATTGATGCGAGCGAGCCGGGAATGCCGGTGTTCCTCGACGTCACCGGTGAAGGGCTGCACGGAACAATCGACGTGGTCGATTCCGGCGAGGGCATGAGCCCTACGTTCGTGCGCAGCGGGCTGTTCAAGCCGTTCGTCTCGTCCAAGTCGGGCGGGTTCGGCATCGGTGCCTTCGAAGCGCGCGAGTTGATCAAGGCGATGGGCGGCCGGATTGCGGTGGAAAGCCGCGAAGGGCTCGGCACGCGCTTTTCCGTGGTTCTGCCCTTGGCCTATGCGGTGCATTTGCTCGGCGGCCAAGACACCGGAAACGAACAAGGGGTCGCATAATGCCTGACAAGAAACCCGTGCTGCTGGTGATCGAGGACGATCCGGGCCTTCAGGCGCAGCTTAAATGGGCCTATGATGATTTTGAGGTCGTGATCGCAGGCGACCGCGACAGCGCATTGGCCGCGCTGCGGTCAGAAGCGCCCGGGGTGGTGACACTTGATCTCGGCCTGCCGCCCGATCCCGATGGCACGACCGAAGGCTTTGCCGTTCTCGATGCGATCATGACACTGAAGCCCGATACCAAGGTGATCGTCGCCAGCGGCCACGGCGCTCGCGAAAGCGCATTGGCGGCGATTGCGCGGGGGGCTTACGATTTCTACCATAAGCCCATCGACATCGATGCTTTGGGGCTGATCGTGCGGCGCGCGTTCAATCTGCGCGCCATAGAGGAGGAAAATCGCCGCCTTGTTGCCACCAGCAGTGCTGACAAGACCGTGCTGGGCCGCCTGATCACCGGAGCGCCCGAGATGGTCAAGGTTGCCCGCACTATCGAGCGCGTTGCCAAGACCAGCGTTTCGGTGATGTTGCTGGGTGCGAGCGGGACCGGCAAGGAACTGCTCGCCAAGGGTTTGCATGATACCAGCGACCGCGCGAATGGGCCGTTCATCGCGATCAATTGCGCTGCGATCCCCGAAAATCTGCTCGAAAGTGAGCTATTCGGCCACGAAAAGGGTGCGTTCACCGGCGCAGTCAAGACCACCGAGGGCAAGATCGAGAGCGCCAATGGCGGCACCCTGTTCCTCGATGAGGTGGGTGACATTCCGCTGCCGCTTCAGGTCAAGCTGCTGCGCTTCCTGCAAGAACGCACCATTGAACGGGTCGGCGGACGCAAGGCGATTGCGGTCAATACGCGGATCGTGTGCGCCACCCACCAGGATCTCGAAAGCATGATCACCGCAGGCAGCTTCCGCGAGGATCTGTTTTACCGTCTCGCCGAAATTGTCATTCGCATCCCCGGTCTGGCCGAGCGGCACGGCGATCCGGTGTTGCTCGCCAAGGTGTTCTTGAAGCGCTTTGCGGCCGAGATGAACCCTTCGGTCACCGGTTTTGCCACCGATGCGCTGGCGGCGATCGATGCGCATGAATGGCCGGGCAATGTCCGCGAGCTTGAAAACCGGGTGAAGCGCGCGGTGATCATGGCTGATGGCAAGCTGGTGAACGCTGACGATCTTGATTTGGGTGCTGGCGAGGACGAGGACGCCGACGTGCTCAACCTCAAAGCTGCGCGCGAGGCGGCGGACCGCCGGGTGATCCGCCATGCACTATCGCGCAGTGAGGGTAACATCTCCAGCACTGCCAAGCTGCTCGGGATCAGTCGCCCGACGCTGTATGACCTGCTCAAGCAATATGACCTTCAGGCGTGACACAGCCACCAGGCTGACGGCGCTGGTTCTGGCATTGGCGGGCTGCTCGGAGGAAAACGGTGCAGTGGTTTCCGCGCGTGACGAGGCGCGGAAACCCGCGCTGGTGCAGCTGCTGGGCGATGCTGAGCGGGCAATGGCGGCAGGCCAATTGGCGGATGCTGGGCGGAAACTGGATAAAGCGCGCGGGCTTGCTCCGGATGATCCGGCGCTATGGGTCGCCATTGCGCGGCTGCGCTTTCGCGGCGGAGAGCATCTGACCGCGATCGAAGCCGCCGACCGCGCGCTGGAACTCGGGCCCGAACATCCGCCCGCGCTGCTGATGCGCGCGGTGATGGTGCGCGACGCGCATGGCTTTGCCGCGGCTGTGCCATGGTTCAAGGCGGCACTGGCCGCTGATCCCTACTACCGCGACGGATGGGCGGAATATGCCGCAACCCTTGGCGATGCCGGGGAGGCCGGGGCAATGCTTACAGCGGTGCGCAAGCTCGCCGAAGTCGCGCCCGACGATGACCGGGTGCCCTATCTGCAAGCGGTGCTGGCGGCACGCGGCGGGGACTACACGCTCGCCCGCAGCCTGCTGGCACGCAGTGGGATGGCGGCGCGCGGCGTTCCTGCGGCCTTGCAGCTTGATGCGGTGATCAACCTCGCCGAAGGCAACGCCGATAGCGCTGCGGTCATCCTCGAAGGGCTCGCCGCGCGCCAGCCCTCGCATGCCAAGCTGCGCGAACTGCTCGCCAAGGCGATGCTCGAATCGGGGCGAGGAGACGAATTGATCGCTCGCTTCGGGCCTGAAACAAGGCTGCGAGAGGCTTCGCCCTACCTCATGATGCTGGTCGCGCGGGCCTATGAACAGCGCGGTGACAGGGTGAGCGCTGCCCCGTTGCTGGCGCGGGCAATGCGCGGGGCAAGCACGGCGCCTGTAGTGCTAGCGGTACGCGAAGGCCTGCCAGCGCCGACAGCGATAGCGCGTCAAACCGTTTCCGCGGGCGATTGGGGCACAGCCCGGGCGAGTGTGCAGGAGTTTAGGACACGCTTCCCGGCTTCGGCGGATGTTGCAGCGCTGAGCGGCGATGTTTTGCTCGGGGCAGGCGATCCGAACGCCGCGCTCTCCGCCTATGCTTTGGCAACCCAAGTGAAACGTCCGTGGCCGCTGACGCGCAAGGCGGTGTTCGCATATGCGCGTTCGGATGACGAGGCTGCGTCTGATTCCCTGCTCGCGTGCCATGTGGCGGGCGAGCCTGACAATGCGAGCGCGCTGATCGCTCTGGCCGAGCGCTTTGGCCAGCGCGGCGATTGGACTCGGGCGGCGCAGTTGCTCGATCATGCCATCGCACTTGGGGCCGGGCATGATCCGGCGCCGCTCGGCTTGAGACTGCGCGCGGCGCGGGCGCTCAACCAGCCGGATGAGGCACGCCGCTTTGCCGCATGGCTCGCAGAGGTCCATCCGCGCCACCTTGTGCAGCGGTAGCCGCACTGCCGCTCGACAAGCGCTCCCGGGAAGGGCAGGGCGCTGGCGGCTATGTCCAAGCCTGCTGCATCCCGCTTCCCGTTCCTGTCCGATCCGATGATCGCCGTTCTGGTGATCGCGACCGGTTTAGCCCTGCTGGTGCCGGCTGCCGGCGAAGCGCGGGCGGTTGCAACGCTGGTGTCGAATGCCGGTATCTTTCTGTTATTTCTTGTCAACGGGATGCGCATTCGCCGCTCCGAGATCGCGCGGGGCTTGGCCAATTGGCGCTATTTCGGGCCGCTGATGCTGTTCGTGTTCGGCGCGATGGCATTGGGCGGGGTGGGCTTTGCGAGCCTTGCCGGACAGGTCTTGCCGCCGATGGTGGCGCTGGGCTTTGTTTATCTCGGCTGCCTGCCGTCCACGGTTCAGTCAGCCACGAGCTACACGAGCTTGGCCGAGGGCAACATTGGCCTGGCGGTGGTCGGTGCCGCCCTGATCAACATCGCGGGCGTCTTCATCAGTGCGCCGCTATTTGCACTGCTGGGCGGCGGCGGCGCGGGAGATATCGGGAGCGAGGCGATCATTCGCATCGGACTTATTCTCGTGTTGCCATTCATGATCGGGCAGGTGGTGCAGGACCGGGTGATCGACCGCATCGCCGCCCACCGCGCGCGGATCGCGTGGCTTGACCGGGCGGTGATCGGGATTGCTGTCTATGTCGCGTTCTCCGGCGCGGTTGAGCAGGGGCTGGCGACAATGTTCGCGCCCGCTGATTGGGCGGTAATGATCGCCCTCGTACTGGCGATGCTGGCGTTGGCTCTGGCAGGGGCCTGGGGTAGTGCGAGCCTGCTCGGCCTGCCGCGTGCTGACCGGATCGCGTTCCTGTTCGCCGGATCGCAAAAGAGCGTCGCCATCGGCGCGCCGCTTGCCGCGATCCTGTTTCCGGCATCAGCCGCCGGGTTCGTGATCGCGCCGCTGCTGCTTTACCACCTCGCGCAGTTGGTGCTGGCGGCGCCGCTGGCGCTGCGCCTCGCGAAGGACGCGGGCTAGGCTTTGGGTTGGTAGGTCTGGTCTTCGGTCGGGAAGCTGCGGTTGCGCACTTCCTCGGCATAGCGGGCGACGGTGCGGTCGATCACGCCTGCAATGTCCTCATACCGCTTCACAAAGCGCGGCACCCGTTCGAACATGCCGAGCATGTCTTCGGTGACGAGCACTTGCCCATCACACTGGGCCGAAGCGCCGATGCCGATGGAGGGGCAGGTGACGGCCTGTGTCGCCGCAATCGCGATGGGTTCGACCACGCCTTCGATCACGATCGCAAAGGCACCCGCTTCATCCAGCGCCATGGCGTCAGAGACAATCTTCTCCGCCTCGGCATCAGACCGCCCGCGCGCGCCATAGCCGCCGAGCACGTTGACCGCCTGTGGGGTGAGCCCGACATGGCCCATCACCGGAATGCCGCGCTGGCTCAGGAACGCTACCGTCGGCGCCATCGCCGCCCCGCCTTCCAGCTTCACTGCCGCAGCGCCTGTTTGCTTCAGCAAGAACGCCGCGCTTTCGAACGCCTGCTCCGGCGACGCCTCATAGGAGCCGAACGGCATATCGACGACCACGACCGAATGATACGACCCGCGTACAACTGCCGCCCCATGATTGGCCATCATCTCCAGCGTCACCGGTACGGTCGAGGGCAGGCCATAGATCACCTGGCCGAGCGAATCCCCCACCAGCAGAATATCGCAATGCGCGTCGAGCAGCTGCGCCTGACGCGCGGTATAGGCCGTCAGCATCACCAGCGGATTGGCGGTGACACCGTCCTTCTTGCGGGCACGAATGGCGGGCACGGTCAGCCGTTTCATCACCTGCGGGGTGGGGTTGGCGCGGCTTGTGCTGGTGTCGAGCTGGAAGGTCGTGGACATGGCAGGGGGTGTAGCGCTTGCGCGCACCGGGGGAAACCCGCTCTTTCGGCTTGTGTTGCGAGCCTGTTGCGCTAGCGTTACGGCCATTCGATCGCGCAGGGGATCTGCTTGCGATCAGTGGGAGACCTATTCCAGATGTTTCTTGACCGGATTAAGCCGTGCGCCGTTCAGGCGCGCAGGGGGGATTGCTAATGGCGAGTGCACCCAGGGGAACCGTTTTTCAGCGGATGTTCGCGCGCAAGTCGATTGCGCAAGTCCAGCGTGAAACCCAGACCAGCGAGTTGAAGCGCACGCTGGGCAAGTGGAACCTGCTGCTGCTGGGCGTTGGCTGTATCATCGGGGCGGGCATTTTTGTTCGCACGGGCAGTGCAGCGGCGCTCCATGCGGGGCCGGCTGTGATGCTGTCCTTCGTGGTGGCGGGCATTGTCTGTGCCTTTGCCGGGCTGTGCTATGCCGAGCTAAGCTCGACACTGCCGGTCTCTGGCTCGGCCTACACCTACAGCTACACTACGCTTGGCGAGTTCGTGGCCTGGATTATGGGCGCGTTGCTGCTGCTGGAATATGGCTTGGCTGCTTCGGTGGTCGCGGTGGGCTGGGGCGGCTATGTCGTCAGCTTGCTAGCTGACTTCGGCCTCGTGATACCGCCACAATTTACCGGGCCTGCGGGCATGACGCTGATGCAGGATGGCGCGCCGGTGATTGTCGATGGCCAGACGGTCACGACGATCTTCAATATGCCTGCGTTCCTGATCTGCATCGCGCTGTCGGGCCTGCTGATGCTGGGCGTGTCGGAATCCGCCAAAGTTAACAACATCATCGTCGGCATCAAGGTCAGCGTGCTGGTGGCGTTCATCGCGGTGGGTGGGCTTATTGTCTTGTCGAACCTCGGCGAGTTGATGGCCACCAACTGGACCCCGTTCATTCCCGAGTATGACGCTGCCGCCAACAACGGCGAAGGCGCCTTCGGTGTCGACGGGATCATGCGCGCCGCCTCGATCGTGTTCTTCGCTTACATCGGGTTCGAGGCAGTCTCGACCGCCGGACAGGAAGCCAAGGACCCGGCCAAAGACATGCCTTTCGGTATTCTGGGCTCGCTGATTGTCTGCACGGTGATCTACATGCTCGTTGCCGCGATCATGACGTTGCTAGTGCCCTATGGCACGCTCAACGTCCCCGATCCGGTGGCCGTGGTGGTCGACAATTTCGGCCCCACCTGGGGCTGGCTTGCCAAGATCATCAAGGTCGGTGCGATCATCGGTCTGACCTCGGTGGTGCTGGTGCTGATGTATGCGCAGACGCGCATCTTCTACACCATGGCGCGTGACGGCCTGCTGCCCAAGGTGTTCAGCAAGGTGCACCCGAAGTATCAGACGCCCTATGTGAACACGGCGTTGGTCGGCATCATCACGGCCGTTGCTGCGGGCTTCTTCGACATCAACGTGCTCGGGGACATGACTTCGGTCGGCACGCTGGCGGCCTTCGCCATCGTCTGCCTGTCGGTCATCTACCTGCGCCGCAATGCGCCGGAACTGCCGCGCGGCTTCAAGGTGCCGTTCTATCCGGTCACCCCGGTGCTGGGCATCCTGTCGTGTGCCTACCTGATCTACACCGTGCCGCCGAGCGTGCTGATCTTCTTTGCATGGTTCATGGCCGGGATGATTGCGCTGTATTTCCTTTACGGCCTCTCGCATTCCAACCTCCAGCACGGCGAATGGCAGGACCCTGCGCCCGACATGGGCGAGTTTCCGGGGCCGGTGGTCGACGAATAGGTCTCGCTGAGACGCAAATCTGAGGGCGCGGGAAGCACACAGCTTCCCGCGCCCTTTTCGTTGCAAGCCGAGCAATATTGGAACATAAGGCGAACATATGAGTCGTTCGCTTATGCCCTTTACGTCCTCCAAGCCGTCACCCGCGCGCGTGCTGTCCCGTGCTGCCGCCCTATCTACGCCCGAAGCGCGATGGCGACCGGGGTTGGCGGATCACCCGTTCCACTCCGAAATCTTCGCGTCCGCCAGTGAGGCGAGCGGGGCAGGGCTGGCGCTGGCTTTGGCGCGTGACGCCTTGACGTCAAACGGCGCTGATGGGGCGGTCGAGGATACGCGCCAAGTGCTGTGGGTGCAGGATCGTGCGGCGATCCGCTTGGGCGGGCGGCCCTGTCTTGCCGGCCTGCCGCCTGATCTGCGCCGCCGCCTGATCCATGTCGCCGCTACCACGCCAGAGGACGCGCTGTTCGCGCTGGAGGAGGGGCTGAAGTGCCGCGACCTCGCCTGCGTAATCGGAGAGATTGCGGGCAATCCGCGCGCGCTCAGCTTCACCGCCTCGCGCCGGTTGAGCCTCACGGCTGAACGGCACGGGGTGCGATTGTGGCTGGTAAGGCTCAATGCCGAGCGCGACCTTTCCTCGGCCCGGATGCGCTGGCAGGCCCGCGCCGCGCCATCCCCGCCGCCGCGCTGGAACTCGGCCGCCCCCGGCACCGCCAGCTGGCATGCCGAACTGTTCCGTGCGCGCGCCCATGCGCCGGGCGAATGGATGCTTTGCGATGACACCGGAACCCTGCGCCTCCGCTCCGATCCTGGCACCGATGCCGCCACGCCGGATTTTGTCCGTCTGGCTCGCCCGACTGTCGGTCGATCGCTGGCGGCGCGCGCACGCGCCTGAGGCGCAGGCCGCTGCCGATGCCGCTCCCACGGCGCTGATCCTCGAAACCGCCCACGGCCCACGCATCACCGCTGCCAATAGCGCTGGGCTCGCGGCGGGTGCGCGGGTGGGTATGCTGCTCGCCGATGCGCGTGCGCTCTGTCCTGATCTGGTCGCGGTGCCTGGCGATCCGGCAGGCGATCTGGCGGCGCTGGAAAAGCTCGCCCTCTGGGCGCAGCGCTGGGGGCCGTGGAGCGCGCTCGATCCGCCCGACGGCCTGCTGGTCGATGTCACCGGAGCCGCCCACCTGTTCGGCGGCGAGGAGGCGCTGCTCGCCGATGTCATGCGGGCTTTCGCGCTACGCGGACTGACAGCGCGCGCCGCGCTTGCGCCGACGGCCGGGGCGGCTTGGGCGCTTTCGCATTACGGACGGCCACGTGCGATCCTCGCCCCGGATGATGATCCGCTCCGTCAGCTCGGCGATCTTCCAGTCGCCGCGCTCAGGCTTGATGACGACGTGCTCACCGTACTGCGGCGTCTCGGGATCAAGCGGCTTGGCGAACTTGCCGGCGTGAGCGGCGCAGGGGAGGATCCGGGGCAGGAGGCCGCCGCGCGCGATGCCCTGCGCCGCCGGTTCCGCAATCATCGCTCCCCCGCCGCCAATCCGCTGCTGCGGCTCGATCAATTGCAGGGCCGCGTGCCCGAACCGCTGCTGCCGGTGATCGACCGGCCCATGCCGCTGGTGCAGCGCCGGTTGATGGAGCCGCTGCGCCACCGCAACCTACTTGATCGGGTGTTGGAAGACCTTGCCGCCGATATGGTCCGCGCGCTCGAAGCGCGGGGGGAGGGGGCGCGGCGGCTCGAACTGGCGCTGTGGCGGGTGGATGGCGAAGTCTTGCAGCGCTGCATCGAACTCGCCGCCGCCACGCGCGAAGCGAGCCATATCACCCGGCTGTTTGCTGCCCGACTCGATGATGTCGAGGCCGGGTTCGGGATGGAGACGGTGCAGCTGCGCGCCAGCTGGAGCGAGCCGCTCAGCCTTAGCCAGGCTGATCTTGATGCGGCGGCCGAAGACCACGGCACTGCGCTGGCCGCCTGCATTGACCGGCTGACTGTCCGGCTCGGCCCCAAGGCGGTCACCCGCCCGGTCGCTCGTGCCAGCCACATCCCTGAACGCGCGCAAAGCTGGCAGCCACCGCTCGCTCCGGTACCGCCCTCGCAAGGCGCGCTCGCTTTCCACACCCGCCCGCTGAAGCTGCTCGACCGGGCCGAGCCGATCGCTGTGCTCTATGCTTCGCCCGATGGTGTGCCGCAGCGCTTCCGCTGGCGCGGGAATGTCCGAGAGGTCTGCCGCGTCGAGGGGCCGGAGCGGATCGCGCCCGAATGGTGGCGCGAACGCTCGACCGCACGCCTGCGCGACTATTACCGGATTGAGGATGAGACCGGGAGGCGGTACTGGATCTACCGGCAGGGAACCCTCGGTGACGGGCGGGGCGGGTTGCCCGACTGGTTCCTGCAAGGGCTATATGCCTAATTCGTCTTTAGGGGTGTGCTCAGATTTCTTTTACGGATTTGTGCGAGGCTTGCCGCATGAACCTTCATTCGATCACGCGCGCGTCCGAACGTCGGCCGTTGAGCCTCACGGTGAAAAGCCGGGTGCGCTCGCGCGTGGTGTTTGTCGATCTGATCGATATTTCCGAAGGAGGCTGCAAAATCCGCGCAAAGGCCGGGTTTGCCGAAGTCGGCGATAGGGTGACGATGAAGGTCAATGGCATCAACGCCCCGCTCGGCACGATCGCCTGGATCGAAGGGCAGGTCGCCGGTGTCGCCTTCGAAGGCGCGATGCACCCCGCCGTGGTCGACTATCTGTGCGATCAGCAGGACAGCCACGACACCGGCCCAAGGCTGCGCCGCATCATTTGACAGGCGCTTGCAACCTTTGCATTTGGCGCTGGAGCAGTAGGAACATATAAAGAACACTTGAAAGGTGTTCCCCGTTCCGATGGCTCAGCAGACCCTCCGCCAGAAACTCGAAATCCTCGCCGATGCGGCGAAGTATGATGCGTCCTGCGCGTCATCCGGCACGGCGAAGAAGAATTCGCTGGGCGGGAAAGGCGTGGGCTCGACCGAGGGGATGGGCATCTGCCACGCCTATGCGCCGGATGGGCGGTGCATCTCGCTGCTCAAGATCCTGCTGACGAACCACTGCATTTTCGATTGCCACTACTGCATCAACCGCAAGAGCTCGAACGTGGCGCGCGCGCGGTTCACCCCGCAGGAAGTGGTCGATCTGACGTTAAATTTCTATCGCCGCAATTATATCGAAGGGCTGTTCCTGTCCTCCGGCATCGTGCGCAGCGCCAATCACACGATGGAGCAACTGGTCGAAGTCGCCCGCATCCTGCGTGAGGAGCACGATTTTCGCGGCTATATCCACCTGAAAACCATTCCTGAGGCGGACGCCGAAGTGATCCATCAGGCCGGGCTCTATGCCGACCGGGTGTCGATCAATGTCGAACTGCCGACGCGGGCAGGGTTGACGCGGCTCGCTCCCGACAAGGACGAAAGCCAGATCGAAGGTGCGATGGGTCGCACCAAGGCGCGGATTATCGAGGCCAAGGACGAACGCAAACGCTTCCGCCACGCGCCGCGCTTTGCCCCGGCGGGCCAGTCTACGCAGATGATCGTCGGCGCGGACGGTGCCAATGACACCGCGATCATCGGCAAGGCGAGCCGACTCTATGGCAGCTTCGGCCTGCGCCGCGTCTATTACAGTGCCTTCTCGCCGATCCCCGATGCCAGCGCGGTGCTCCCCTTGAAGCGCCCGCCCTTGCTGCGCGAACACCGCCTGTATCAGTCCGACTGGCTGATGCGGTTCTACGGCTTTGCGCCGGGCGAAGTGGCTGACGCGACCGAGGCGGATGGCAACCTGCCGCTCGATATCGACCCCAAGCTCGCCTGGGCGCTGAAGTTTCGCGAGAGCTTCCCGGTCGACGTGAACCGCGCCGCGAAAGAACAACTGCTGCGGGTGCCGGGGCTGGGGACGACAGCGGTGGCGCGGATCATCGCGGCGCGGCGACACCGGACGTTGCGGTTGGATGATGTGGCGCGGCTGACCGCCTCGATCGCCAAGGTGCGTCCTTTCATCTGCGCACTCGACTGGCGCCCGACCCTGCTGACCGACCGCGCAGACCTGCGCCGCTTGCTTGCGCCGAAGCAGGAACAGTTGGAGCTGTTCTGATGGGGCTTGGTTCACACAGAGATCGCAGAGGAGCAGAGATCGCGGAGAAGGTTACGCGGCAAAGCCGCGGGTTTGCTCACACAAAGACACAAAGGCACAAAGAGCGTGCACCTGGTCGCGGCGAAGTGCTGCTTCTTTGCGGCTTTGTGTCTTTGTGTGAGAAGGATTTGGAGGCCGCTGCGCGGCACGATGGTTTCTCCGCGATCTCTGCTCCTCTGCGGCCTCTGCGTGAACCCCTTCGAAGGGCGCGCGCGTGACAGCGATGCAGCACGTGAGCCTAGGCTCCCACTATGCCATCCACCTCCCTGCGCCCGACGATTTCGCCTTCTGGCGGGAACGGGCGCGGGGGTTGATCCAGTGCGATGTACCGCCTGACCGCGTGTCGTGGATCGAGCCGGGCGGGACAGGCGATCTGTTTGCGGATGGCCCGTCCCGCAGTGACAAGCGCCTGCCGGCACCGCCTGCCGATGCCCCGCCCGTGCGAGCGAACCAGCATTTCCTCACGCTAGCCCGCCGTGCCGCGCTGCACTCAGATCCGGCGCGGTTCGGGCTGCTTTACCGCTTGTTGTGGCGGCTCCAGCGCAATCCCCGCATAATGGAAGACAAGGCCGACTCGGAGGTGCGGCGGATTGAGGAGCTCGCCAAATCGGTGCGCCGCGATGCGCACAAGATGCACGCCTTCGTCCGCTTTCGTGAGGTGACAGAAGAAGACGGCACCCCACATTTCGTCGCCTGGTTCGAACCCGATCACCACATCGTCCGCGCGGAGGCCGCTTTCTTCATGCGCCGCTTTGCCAATATGCGCTGGTCGATCCTGACCCCGCGCAGCAGCGTGCATTGGGACGGCGCAGTGATGCGCGAAGGCCCGCCAGCGCGCCGCGAGGATGCACCAGGCGGCGATCCGGTCGAGGTGCTGTGGCGCTCCTACTACGCCTCGATCTTCAATCCGGCGCGGCTGAAGGTGGGGGCGATGCTGTCCGAAATGCCCAAGAAATACTGGAAGAACCTGCCTGAGGCTGATCTCATCCCGCAGCTCATTGCGGGCGCACAGGCGCGTGAGGCGGCGATGGTCCGGGCCGGCGAGCGCGAGGAACGGACGCGTCCCGCAACGCTCGCAGAGGTCGCCAAGGGAGCGGCGAATTGCCGTGATTGCGCCATTGCCGATTGCGGTACCCGTGCGGTGACGGGTGAGGGGCCGCAAGGCGCGCTTCTGATGATCGTCGGCGAACAGCCCGGCGATCAGGAGGACATCACAGGCCGCGTGTTCGTCGGTCCGGCGGGTCAGTTGCTCGATCAGCACCTCACCCGCGCGGGGATCGACCGCAGCGCGGCTTACGTCACCAATGCGGTCAAGCATTTCAAGTTCACATGGAAGGGCAAGCACCGGTTGCACCAGTCGCCGGGCGCGAAGGAGATCGACACCTGCCGCTGGTGGCTCGAAGCCGAGCGCGCGATCGTCCAGCCCCGGATCGTGCTGGCGCTGGGGGCGAGTGCGGCGCGCGGGATGCTGGGCCGCACGGTCAGCGTGTCCAAGGCGCGCGGCGCTCCGATCATGCTCGATGACGGGGCTGAGCTGTGGGTGACGGTGCACCCGTCCTACCTGCTCAGGCTGGACGGCGAAGCGCGCGAGCAACAGGCGGCGCTGTTCGCGGCCGATCTTGACGCGGTGCGGGAGCGGCTCGCGGAGTTGGCGGGCTGAGATGCCTGAAGGCCCGCTCACCCCTGATAAGCGCACCTTGCAGGTTGATCCCGACGGGATTGCGCCCCCGCCGCGTGCGCCTTTCGTGGAACTGGGGGTGGCGAGCTGCTTCAGCTTCCTGCGCGGGGCGTCCGACGCGGTCGATCTGGTGCTTGCCGCCCACGCCCACGGCTATGACGCGCTGGGGATCGCCGATGTGAACTCGATGGCAGGCGTGGTGCGGCTGCATACCGAAGCCAAGACGCTGAAGCTGCGCCCGTTGATCGGCTGCCGGATCGAGACGGTCGAAGGGCTGGCCTTCCTCGCCTACCCCGAAGATCGCGCCGCCTATGGCCGGTTGTGCCGGTTGATCAGTGCAGGACGGATGCAGACGCTTTCGGGCGAGTGGCAGGACAAGGGGGTGTGCGATATCGACCTCGCCCTGCTGGCGGAGCACAGCGAAGGCGTACAGCTGATCCTGCTGCCGCCTGATGATCTTGAGGCAGTGTTCATGATTCGGGTGCCGAGCAACGTCATCCCTTTTCCCCGTCCCGGCCCTCGAGCCGGGATCCCGCTGCCTTCCGACAGCGGCCCGGAAGAGAGCGGGCCCCCGGATCAAGTCCGGGGCGGGGAAAGTATGGAACGCAGCGCCAGATTCCCCGACCTCCTCCCGCACGTCGTCCGCCAGCTCCCCACCCTCAAGCACCTGGCCGCCAGCTACCTTTACCGCGGGGACGATATCGCCCGGATCGAGCGGCTCGATCAACTCGCGCGGACAAACGGCCTGACTCTGCTTGCCACCAATGATGTCCACTACCACGCGCCGGAACGCCGCGCGTTGCAGGATGTGATGGCCGCGATCCGGCACAAGACCACTGTGGCGGCGGCCGGCCACCTGCTTCACCCCAATGCCGAGCGGCATCTGAAGTCACCGGCGCAGATGCAACGCCTCTTCGCCCGCTGGCCCCATGCGATCTGCGCCGCGCGCGAGGTGGCCGACCGCTGCCAGTTCAGCCTCGATGAATTGCGCTACGAATACCCGGAGGAAATCCACCCGGACGGGCAGACCCCGCAGGCCTTCCTCGAAGCTGAAGTCTGGGCCGGGGCAGGGCGGCGCTACCCCGAGGGGGTGCCCGAAGCCGTCCGCGCAACGCTGGAACGCGAGTTGGCGCTGATCGCCAAGCTCGACCTCGCGCGCTACTTCCTCACCATCAAGGACATCGTCGATTTTGCGCGCGGGCAGGAGCCACCGATCCTGTGCCAAGGGCGGGGGAGCGCAGCCAACTCCGCCGTCTGCTACGTGCTTGGCATCACCAGCGTCGATCCCGCCAAACACCAGCTCTTGTTCGACCGCTTCATTTCCGAAGAACGCAAAGAGCCCCCCGATATCGACGTCGACTTCGAGCATGAGCGCCGCGAGGAGGTGATCCAGTACATCTACGCCAAATATGGCCGCCACCGCGCTGGGCTGTGCGCGACCGTCATCCACTATCGCCCGCGCATGGCGATCCGCGAGGTGGGCAAGGTGATGGGCCTCAGCGAGGATGTCACCAGCGCACTCGCTCGCACCGTATGGGGCGGGTGGGGGCGCGAGATCAGCGAGAAGCACGCGGCGGAAACCGGGCTGGACATCACCGATCCTCACCTCAGGCGCGTTCTCAAACTCACTGAGCAGATGATTGGAATGCCACGCCATCTGGGCCAGCACGTTGGCGGGTTTATCCTCACCGAAAGCGCGCTGACCGAGACCGTGCCGATCGGCAATGGTGCGATGCCCGAGCGGTCTTTCATCGAGTGGGATAAGGACGATATCGACGCGCTCGGCATCCTCAAGGTCGATGTTCTGGCGCTGGGGATGCTGACCTGCATCCGCAAATGCCTCGATCTGCTGAGTGCGCATCACTGCCGCGCGCTGACCCTCGCCACCGTCCCACGCGAAGACCCTGAAACCTATGCGATGCTGCGCAAGGGCGATTCGCTCGGGGTGTTTCAGGTGGAGAGCCGGGCGCAGATGAACATGCTGCCGCGCCTGCGCCCGAGGGAGTTCTACGATCTTGTCATCCAGGTCGCGATCGTGCGCCCCGGGCCGATCCAGGGCGACATGGTGCACCCTTACCTCAAACGCCGCCGGGGGGCGGAACCCGTTCAAATTCCTGCGCCGTCGCCCGAACACGGCCCGCCGGACGAGCTCACCAGCATCCTTGGGCGAACGCTGGGCGTGCCGATCTTTCAGGAGCAGGCGATGAAGATCGCGCTCGACGCCGCAAAATTCTCCAGCCTTGAAGCCAACCGCTTGCGCAAAGCGATGGCGACCTTTCGCAGTCGGGGCATGGTGGATGAGCTTCAGGACATGATGGTCGAACGCATGGTCGCGCGCGGATATGACCGCGACTTCGCGCAGCGCTGTTTCAATCAGATCCGGGGCTTCGGCGAATACGGCTTCCCTGAAAGCCACGCCGCGAGCTTTGCGCAGCTGGTCTATGTGTCGAGCTGGCTCAAGTGTCACTACCCGGCGGCCTTTGCCTGCGGGCTGCTGAATTCGCAGCCGATGGGCTTCTACGCCCCGGCGCAGATCGTGCGCGATGCGGCCGAGTATGGAGTGCGGGTGTTGCCGGTGGATGTGAACCACTCAGGCTGGGATTGCACGCTGGAGGGTGAGGGTGAGCCATTCGCCCTGCGCCTCGGCCTCAGGCAGATAGACGGGCTGCCCGAACACGTCGCGGCTACCCTGCTGGCGGAGCGTGAGGAGCGCGGGTCGTTCCGCGATATCGCCGATCTGCGCGCCCGCGCGGGTCTCAGTCCTGCGCATATCGAGCGGCTTGCCAGCGCCGATGCCTTCACTTCGCTGAGCATCTCGCGCCGACAGGCCTTGTGGGATGCGAGGAGCCTTATCGCTGCCCCCGATCTGCCGTTGTTCCGCGCGGCGGGGGTGCGTGAGGAGGGGAGCGAACGTGCCGCGATCCGCCTGCCCGCCATGCCTTTGTCGGAGGAGGTGGTGGCCGATTACCAGACCACCCGCCTCAGCCTGAAGGCGCACCCAATGGCCTTCCTGCGCGCCGATCTCGCCGCACGCGGATTTGTGCGCGCGTCAGACCTGCGGATGCGCAAGTTCCGCTCGATGGTGCAAGTCGCCGGCGTGGTGCTCATCCGCCAGCGGCCGGGCAGCGCCAAGGGCGTCACTTTCATCACCCTCGAAGACGAGACCGGGGTCATCAACCTCGTCGTCTGGCCCGATCTTAAGGAGAAGAACCGCAAGGTGGTGATGGGCGCGCGGCTGATGGAAGTGCGCGGCCGCGTGGAATATGATGACGAGGTGATCCATGTGATTGCCCAGGCTATGACCGATGCGACACAGCGGCTGCATGCGCTGTCCGATGATCTGCTCGACGCCCCGCTCGCCCGCGCGGACGAAGTCAACCGTCCGATGCCCGAACGTGGCCCGCCTTTGCCGCGCGACATGATCGAAGAATTGGCGCCAAAACCTAACGTGACCGGACATCCGCGCGACCATCGGATTTTGCCAAAGTCGCGCGACTTCCATTAGAGACAGGTGATGCCCCGCTCCCGAACAAACAAACACTTGGTCGCCGCGCGCCGGGCGCTGATTGCGCTGGTCCTGCTGGTGGTGGGCATCGCCGGATGGCAGTGGCTCCAGTCGCACCCGCAGCATAGCCCCTGGGCGCCGCTTGATCTGCGCGATCCGCCTGGCTGGGCGACGCGCACGAAGCTGATTGCCCTGCGCAGCGATGTGACCGAATGCCGCGCGGTGCTCGAACGTAGCGATATCGCCTTCACCGCACTGCCCGAAACGGGCGAGGGGTCCTGCGCGCGCCCTGACCGCACGCTGCTCGGCGATTATCCCCTCGCGCCCGATACACCTGCGGTGACCTGCCCGGTGGCAGCGGCGCTCGAACTGTGGCGGCGCGAGAGCGTGGCTTCCGCTGCGCGCAACATCCTCGGCAGCGATCTGGCACGGATCGAACATCTCGGCGCCTTCTCCTGCCGCCGGATGTATGGCGGCGCCGACGGCCCGTGGAGCGAGCACGCCACCGCCAATGCAATCGATATTGCCGCCTTCGTGCTGGAAGACGGGCGGCGCATCAGCGTGCTGGGCGACTGGGATGGGGAAGGGGACAAAGCCGCGTTCCTGCGCGCTGTGCGAGACGGCGCGTGCGGCAGCTTTGCGACTGTCCTGTCACCCGATTACAACGCTGCCCACGCCGACCACTTCCACCTCGATCAGGATGATCGCTGGGCCGGGGTCTGTCGTTAGCTCGCTTCGAGTGCGTAACCCGCTGACCGCACCGTGCGGATCGGGTCTTTCGCTCCGTCGATCCCGATCGCCTTGCGCAGGCGGCGGATGTGCACATCGACCGTGCGCAGTTCGATGTCCGAGCCGGTGCCCCAGACCCCATCGAGCAGCTGGCCGCGGCTGAACACTCGGCCCGGGCTCTCCATGAAGAACTTGAGCAAGCGATATTCGGTCGGCCCCAGCTGGAGCGCGCGGCCACGGCGCTGCACCTTGTGCGCTACCGGATCGAGCCGCAGATCGCCCACTTCGATGGTTTCGCCTGCCAGCGCCGGGCGGATGCGGCGCATCACCGCGGCGACGCGGGCGAGCAGTTCGCGCGGGGAAAAGGGCTTGGTCAGATAGTCATCCGCACCAGTTTCCAGCCCGCGTACCCGGTCATCCTCAGCCTCACGCGCGGTGAGCATGATGATCGGGACGTGGGCGGTGTCCTTGTCACGGCGCAACCGGCGGCAGACCTCGATGCCGCTGGTGCCTTCGATCATCCAATCGAGAATGATGAGATCGGGCACTTCCTCGGCAGCCAGCATCAGCGCTTCGTCGCCATCACCGGTGCAACGCACGGCATAGCCTTCGTTCTGGAAACGATATTCGAGCAGTTCGGACAGTGCCGGATCGTCTTCGACCAGCAAAAGTTTGGCAGCGGACATGCGCAGGATGCCTCCTCAAGCCCGCGCAGGCGGGCGATGCCATGCGCTATGTGTCACTTGAGCGACAATTTGATGAAACTGTACATGGCAAATTTTCAACAGGCGCATGACATTGCACCTGCGGTAGCCACGCCTCAGCGGTCACCTTCGGGCGGATAGGCCCCGGTTGCCGCAAAGTGCACCATTTCAGCGACGTTGGTCGCGTGGTCGCCGATCCGCTCGATGTTGCGGGCTACAAACAGCAATTGCGCCGCGCTCGAAATGGTAGAAGGATTCTCGACCATATAGCTGACGAGATTTCGGAAAATGCTGTTGTAGAAGCCGTCCACCTTAGCGTCGGTGGCGATCACCTCGCGCGCCAGATCAGGGTCGCGCGCGGCATAGGCAGTGAGCACATCATGCACCATTTCGCCCGCAAGCTCGCCCATGGTGGGGAGCAGAGTCAGCGGTTCGAACCGGGCACGGCCTTCGATCATGCCGGTGCGCTTGGCGATGTTCTTGGAATAATCGCCGATCCGTTCCAGCACGCCGCCGATTTTCAATGCGGCAATCACTTCCCGCAGGTCGTCCGCCATCGGTGCGCGCAGGGCGATGATCCGCACGGCAAGCTTGTCGACTTCGATTTCGAGCGCATCGATCCGTTTGTCACGCAGCACCACCTGTTCGGCCAGCGCTTCGTCCCCGCGCACCAGCGCATCGAGCGATTCGGCGATTGCGACCTCGGCCAGACCGCCCATTTCGGCGATCAGGCCGCGCAGCCGGGTGATATCCTCGTCGAATGCCTTGACGGTATGCTCAGCCATCAGCCGTACCTTCCGGTGATGTAATCCTTGGTGCGTTCTTCAATCGGATTGGTGAAAATTTCCGACGTCGGGCCATACTCCACCATCTTGCCGAGGTGGAAGAACGCGGTGCGTTGACTGACGCGGGCGGCCTGCTGCATCGAGTGGGTGACGATCACGATGGCATAACGCCCGGATAGTTCATCGATCAGTTCCTCGATCTTGGCTGTTGCGATGGGATCGAGCGCGCTGGCCGGTTCATCCATCAAGATAACCTCGGGGTCTACGGCGATTGCGCGGGCAATGCAAAGGCGCTGCTGCTGTCCACCGGACAGGGCCGTGCCGGAATCCTCCAACCGGTCCTTCACCTCGTCCCACAGGCCCGCACGGGTCAGCGAGCGTTCGACGACGATATCCAGATCGGCCTTCTTCTCGGCAAGGCCGTGGATCTTGGGGCCATAGGCGATGTTTTCGTAGATCGACTTGGGGAAGGGGTTGGGCTTCTGGAACACCATACCGACCCGGGCGCGCAATTGCACCACGTCCATCCGGCTACCGTGAATGTCCTCGCCGTCGAGCTCGATCAGACCGGTCACCTTGGCCGTGCCAATCGTGTCGTTCATCCGGTTGAAGCACCGAAGGAAGGTCGACTTGCCGCAGCCCGACGGGCCGATGAACGCGGTGACGTAATTGGGCGAGATGTCGATCGACACTTCGTCGATCGCCTTCTTGTCGCCGTAGAAGACGCAGACGTCCCGCGCGCGGATCTTCGCGCTTTCGTCGGCCATATTGGGATGGATTACAGTCACCAGCGTTTCTCAAACTTGTTGCGGAGGTAAATGGCGAGGCCGTTCATCGTGAGCAGGAACACCAGTAGCACGATGATAGCCGCGCTGGTGCGTTCCACAAAGCCGCGGTCGATTTCATCGGACCACAGGAAGATCTGCATCGGCAGAACAGTGGCGGGAGAAGAGAAGCCTTCAGGCGGGGTGGCAACGAAGATTCGCATCCCGATCAAGAGCAACGGCGCGGTTTCACCCAGCGCGCGGGCCATGCCGATGATGGTCCCGGTCAGCATCCCCGGCAGCGCGAGCGGCAGCACGTGGTGGAACACCACTTGCACCGGCGAGGCCCCGATGGCGAGCGCGCCGTCACGGATCGAGGGCGGCACTGCTTTGATCGCATTGCGACCGGAAATCACGATCACCGGCATCGTCATCAGCGCCAGCGTCATCCCGCCGATCAGCGGTGCGGATCGCAGGTTCGGGAACAGGGCGAGGAACACCGCCAGTCCCAGCAGACCGAAGATGATCGAAGGCACCGCGGCCAGATTGCTGATCGATACCTCGATGATGTCGGTCCAGCGGTTCTTGGGAGCGTACTCCTCCAGATAGAGCGCCGAGAGCACCCCGATCGGGAAGGCCAGCACCAGCGTGACCAGCATGGTCAGCATCGAGCCCTTGAGCGCGCCCCAGATGCCGACTGCTTGCGGGCTGGTGGCATCCGAACGGCTCAGGAAGCCCATATCCCAGTTGCGCGACAGTTTGCCTTCCTTGTCGAGCCGCTGCGCCAGCGCTTGAATTGCGGGCGAGCCTTCGCCCTGAAGTCCGGCCGCCAGCGCCGAGGATGTGGGCAAGTTGAAGCTCTGGCTACGGGTGATGAGATCGGGATCTTCGGCCAGCGCCGTGGCGATATCGCGCCATGCATCGGGTGAAATTTCTGCGGCAGCATCCTTGCCCAGCTGTGCTTCGGCAAAGAAGGTCACGATATCGGGCAGCCCCTGCATTTCGAGCGTCTGCATCGCACTGGGCGCAGTCAGCGATATGGCATCGCCGGTCACACCGCTGGTGGGAAAATCGATGGTGACTTCAACTTCGGCGCGCTGAAACCCCGCAACGCCGTTGATCAACATATTGCCGAGCAGAAATACCAGCACGGCAACCGAGAACACCACCGCGCCTAGGCCGACTCGGCGAAAATTGCGCTCGGCGCGGTAGCGCTTGGCAAGGCGCTGTTCGAAGGCGGGCGTGCGGGTCGGACGCATCGTTTGCGCTTCGGCAACGTCGGTTTGGGGAAGGGCGGAACTGCTCATTCGTAGGCCTCGCGGAAACGCTTGACGACGCGCAGGGCGATGAAGTTGAGCGCCAGCGTCACCATGAACAGCACGAAGCCCAGTGCATAAGCGCTGAGCGTGGCGGGGTGATCGGTGCTTTGCTCGCCCGTAAGCAGCTTGACGATCTGCACGGTGACGGTGGACATCGGCTCGAGCGGGTTGGCGGTAAGGTTGGCGGCGGGCGAAGCGGCCATGACCACGATCATGGTCTCCCCAATCGCGCGGCTGACGGCGAGCATGATCCCGGCGACGATGCCCGGCAGCGCGGCGGGGAACAGCACCTTGCGGATCGTTTCAGACTTGGTTGCACCCATCGCGAGGCTCCCGTCACGCATCGCACCGGGTACAGCGGCCATTGAATCGTCCGCCATTGAGGAGACGAAGGGAATGATCATCACCCCCATCACGATCCCGGCGGCGAGCGCGCTCTCGGTCGAGGCGCTGGTGATACCGATTGCCACGGCTGCATCCCGGATCATCGGGGCCAACGTTAGCGCGGCGAAATAGCCGTAAACCACCGTCGGCACACCCGCGAGCAATTCCAGCAGCGGCTTGATCCAGGTGCGCACCTTGGGATCGGCATATTGGGTGAGGTAAATCGCGCTCATCAGCCCGAGCGGGATCGCCACGATCATGGCGATGATGGCACCGATGAAGATCGTCCCCCAAAATAACGGGATCGCACCATAGCGCGACGGATCAACCGCATCGGGGCTGCCCATCGTGTCGGGCCCCCACTTTGTGCCGAACAGGAAATCGATGGGGGAGACCATGCCGAAGAAACGCACAGTCTCGAACACCAGACTCACGAAAATGCCAAGCGTCGTGAGGATCGCCACCAGCGAGGCTAGCAGCAGGATCATCATCACCGTCCGCTCAACCCGCGTGCGCGCACCGAATTGCGGGCGCAGTCGCAAGAACGCGAGCGCGCCGCCTGCCACCGCAATCAACACGGTCACCAGAATGCCGATGGTGTTGTAATAGGAAAAGGCATCGCGGAACGGGACGATCAGCGGTTCCGCTTCGTCATTGAATACGCCGGGCGCCTGTCCCAATGCCACGGCGCGGGCTTCGCCGAGGAAGGCGTCACGCTCAAAACCGAAAACGGGAAGGCCATCGGCAGCGGGAGAAGCCAGCACCGTTTGCAGCACCAGCTGCGGCGCGATCACCGACCAGGCCACCACAAACACCAGCACCGGGATCACCACCCACAGGGCGACGTACCAGGCATGATAGATCGGGCGCGAGGCCGGGCGCAGCGCCGGGTCGCTTGACGCAAAGCTCCACGCCTTCGCACGGCCAGCCAGCCAGCCCAGCAGGCCCAGGCCCAAAGCAATCAGGATCAGCGTGATCGGCGACATGTAAGAGACCTGTGTTCCCTGCAGGAGATGCGCTTTGGCGTTCAGGCCTCCGAATCTCGGATTCGAGATCGGCGGGCGGTCCAGCCCCTATGCCATGACGGGCGCATGTTGAAGAAATAAGACACTGCTATGACAGTTGTTGCGTTTCCGTCCGCGGCTCGGCGGTTTCTTCGGGTTCAATCGGGGCGATAACGGCAGGAGGATCGGGCTCGGCGAGCGGGATTCGGACAACGACGCGCGTGCCTTTTCCAAGCTCGCTGGTGATGTCGAGCCGCCCGCGATGACGCTCGACAATGTGCTTTACGATGGCGAGCCCGAGCCCCGTTCCACCTGACGCGCGGCTGCGGCCCGGATCAGTGCGATAGAAGCGGCGGGTGAGGTGCGGGATCTGTTCAGGCGCAATGCCTTCGCCCTGATCGGCCACTGCGATCCGCGCCAGATCGCCCTGCGCCAGATCAAGCACGACGTTGACGGGCGTATCTGCCGCGCCATATTTCAGCGCATTATCAACGAGGTTGCGCACCACCTGCTCAACCTGTTGGAGGTCGCCTAGGACCACTGGTTCAGCTGTGATGTCGAGCATCAGGCGATCGAGCCGCGCAGGCCCCGCCGCATCGCGCGCCGCGCGTTCGACCAGTGAGGCGAGGTCGATGCGTTCGGTCGGCAGGTCGTGCTTTTCGGCTTCGACGCGGGAAAGGCTCATCAGGTCGCTCACCAGTGCATGTAGCCGCTGGGCCTCGCGTTCGATGATCCCGAGGAACTTGCGCGCGGTCGGCGCGTCGAGGCCCTCGTTACCTTCCTGCAAGGTTTCGACATAGCCAAGAATGGCTGCGAGCGGCGTGCGCAATTCGTGGCTCGCATTGGCGACAAAATCGGTGTGGGCGCGGCTGATGTCAGCCTCAGCTGTCTGATTGATGAATTCGAGCATCGCCAGCCGGTCGTCGAGCCGCTGGCGGTTGATCTGCCAGATATCGCCGCGCCGCACGAGCCCGCGCACGATAGCTTCGCCTTGGCGATTCTCGTTGAGGAGCGAAATCGCCTCGGGCTGTCGTAGCGCCACGCGCGCATCCTGCCCGATCACATGCGGCCCCAGCATCTTGCGCGCCGCTCGGTTGGCAATCGCGATGGTGCTGCGTTCGGTGATCACCAGCGGGGTTGAGGAATTCTCGATCAGGTCGCGGATCGAATCGAGCGACAGGCGCTGCTTCACCTTGGCTTGCGGCGGTTCAGGCGGGCGACCGGCAGCGACCAGCAAAGATCCGACCCACACCGTCAGGACCGCAATCGCGATCACCACTTCGGTCCCAAGCAGCAATAGCGCCACGAAGGTCACCGCCGCAAGGCTGATGCCGGCGATGGGAATGTTCTGGCCGCTGCCCATGGCTCTGGCTCTTACAGCCAAGCATCGGGTGTGGGAAGGGTGGCCGCTCTGAAAGGGGCACGAAAAAGGGCGGCAAGACCGAAGCCTGCCGCCCTGTTTTGTCGCATCCGAAGATGGTGACCCCTACGAGTGTAGAACTTTTGTGTCAAGCAAGCTCAAGGCGTCCCTAACTACACTGTAAAATCAATGATTTGTCTTGTAAGGTGTTCGCGGTCGGTCGCCCTGATTTGCCTGAATTTGGCTCAAAATGTGGGAACGATTGTGGGACCGATTGCCCGCCCAAAGTGTGGGAACGGCCTGCAATGCCCAAACAGGGAACCGAACCGATGGCGCTCACAGTATTGAAGGTGAAGAACGCGAAGCCCGGTCGCCATGTCGATGGCCGGGGGCTTTGCCTGCTGGTCAAGGACAGCGGCGCGCGGACATGGGTCTTGCGGATGCAGAAGGACGGCAGGCGGCGTGACTATGGCTTGGGGTCGGCGCTGGACGTGTCGCTTGCCGAAGCCCGCGAATCGGCGGCGGCGCTTCGCCGTCAGGTCCGTGAGGGCGCAGACCCGGTTGCGGAGCGGCGGAAGGCGGGCAAGCTCTTGCCGAGCTTCGAGTCGGCCGCGCGCGACTGCTACGAGGCATTGAAAGAGGGCTGGAAGAACCGGCGTCATGCCAACTGGATTTCCAGTTTCGAGAATCATGTCTTTCCGATCGTCGGCACCAAGCCAGTGAACGAGGTGGACAGCGCCGTCGTGGTCGAAGTGCTGTCCCCCATCTGGCTTGAGATACCCGATACGGCACGGCGCATCTTGCAGCGCATCGGCGCGGTGCTGGACTTCGCCCATATCAAGGGCTGGCTTCCGGGCGAGGTATCGTTGCGCTCCGTCCGCAAAGGACTTCCCCGGCAGGTGGACAAGGCCGGGCATCTGGAAGCCATGCCCTATGCCGCTGTTCCGGCATTTATGCAGAAGTTGGCGGTGGCCTCGCCGACGACCGGCCGGGACGCGCTGCGCTTCACCATCTACAATGCCGTGCGATCGAATGAGACACGCTTTGCCGTCTGGACCGAGTTCGACTTGGACAAGGCTATCTGGACCATTCCGGGCGAGCGCATGAAGGCCGGAGAAACCCATGTCGTGCCGTTGTCCGCGCCCGCCGTCGCGCTGCTCCGCAAGCGGTGGAACGAACGCACTAGCGACACCGGCCTTGTGTTCAGCAATGACGGCGAAAAGCCGATCAGCGACATGACGATGACCAAGCTGCTGCGCGATGATGGGATCAAGGGCGTGACCGTTCACGGCTTCCGCTCCGCCTTCACCGACTGGTCATCGGAGCGCACCCGCTTCCCCAAGGAGGTTGCGGACAAGGCGTTGGCGCATAAGCTGCCCAACAAGGTCGAGGCCGCTTATCGCCGCACGGACTTTTTCGAGAAGCGCCGGAACCTGATGGCGCGTTGGGCCGAGTATCTGGACCGCAAGGGGAAGGACGCCGCCGCCACGGCGTCTGAGCCTATCCCGCTCCGCGCTGCCGCCTGATGAGGTCATGCAGGCTGGCGGTGGTGATACGGGTGGCCTTGCCGAGCTTCACCGTCTCGACTTCACCGGCCGCGATCAGCTCGTAGAGCTTAGTCCGCCCGACGCCGATCATGCGTGCAGCGTCATTGACGCGGACGCAGATCGGATCGGGAGAAGGCGCGGTCTTCACCGCGTAGCCCTTTCGCTATCGCTGGCGCGATAGCCGCCCGGATCGGCAATCCAGCGATCGACGGCGGACTCATGCCAGCCAGCGCCGTTGATGCTGATCGGCAGTTGGCGGGGGAAAGTTCCCGCTGCGATCTTGCGGTAGAGGGTGGAGCGGGAAAGTCCGGTGCGCAGCAGCACCGTCTTGAGGCGGATGATTTTTTCACTTTGGGACACGGGGCGCTTCTTCTCCATGCTATGGTTGTCGGTGGTGCCCCTTGGGTTTAGAGTTGGCGCTTCTGTGACATGGCGCAAGAGTGCCGAAAACGGTGCTGTCGAGCCCTGTCGTCTGCTGGCGTCCCCTGTCGTTTCCTGTCGTCCGATAGCGTTGCGGAAATTTTTTCCCATTGCGTCCCAGCCCGCGCGCTTTGGGGGCTTCCGTCCGCATCCGGCTCGGTATGACAGGCGCTTGCCTGCGAGTCGGAGCAACTGTTGAAGCGATCGATTCTTGCGTCATCTCGGGTGTTCCATCGGCCGGTCCGCTCGCCACGATGCACGCTGTATCGCCTCGCCCCGCCGCACAAGAGGTGAGGCACTACAGTGCCGATCGCAGCAGGTTTCGGCACTTCGGCGCGTTTGAACGCCGATGCCCAATATTGAAATGTAACGCTATGTGTTATATATCCCGCCGAGCAGGAGAACCGGCCATAACGCGCATTTTCAAGAATGGCTGGTTCGAGCGCTTTGCGCGGAAGGAGCGAATAGTTGATTCGGCCCTTCGTGACGCCGTGCAGCGGGCCGAAAGCGGGCTGGTGGATGCCGACCTTGGCGGCGGCGTTATCAAGCAGCGCGTGGCGCGTGCTGGTCAGGGCAAATCGGGCGGCTATCGCACGTTGATCCTGTTCCGACACGGCGACCGCGCGATATTCGCTTTCGGGTTCGCCAAGAGCGCACAGGCGAACATATCGAAAGCCGACCTAGCGCTGTTGCGTGACGCGGCGACCGAAGCGGTGGGATGGAGCGGCGAGGAACTGGACCGGCTGGTGGCGTCGGGAACGCTGGTGGAGATCGATGATGGCAACGACGGTGAAGGATAAGGGCTATCGCAGCGAGATCGCGGGCGCGATCCACGAGATGATGAGCGACGCGCACGAGGCGGGCATTGTGTCGCGCGCGACGCTCCGCAATTTTGACGAGGCGTGCCTCGCCCCGGCCCCGGTGCTGGCGGGCGATGAAATCCGCGCGATCCGCGAACGCGAGCATGTCTCGCAGCCGGTGTTCGCCGCCTATCTCAACGTATCGCGCAATCTGGTGTCGGATTGGGAGCGCGGCGTGAAGCGCCCCGGTGGGCCTGCCTTGCGTTTGCTGTCCATCATTCAGCGTAAAGGATTGCAGGCCGTCGCGTAGGCTGCATATCGCCTATCACCTGTTTGTCCGACGCCTGATGGTAACGACGGCTATTGGGTAGGAAACAAAATTGCCGATTTAAGGCTTGGCGGCTATTACACTGGAGATGACCAGTTCTCTAACCGTTCGTCGCGCCGGTCGGGACCAAGCCGAGCAGATTCGCGATCTTTCGATGCGAGCATACGCCAAGTGGGTTCCTATCACCCCTCGCAAACCGCGCCCGATGACCGTTGACTACAATGTCTCTGTGCAGACGAACCAGTTCGACTTCCTTTTCGAGGGCGAAAGGATCGTCGGTCTCATTGAGACTGTCCAGCAGGACGATGAATTGATGATCGTTAACGTTGCGATTGAGCCGGATTGCCAAGGAAAGGGATTTGGTACCCGCTTAATGAGGCACGCGGAGCAGTTAGCCGAAGCGGCAGGTCTTCGCGCCACACGGCTTTACACGAACAAACTGATGGCTGAGAACATCGCGCTCTACGAGCGTCTAGGCTACGTTTTCGAGAAGGAAACGCACCACGATTTAGGAACCGTCGCTGTTCACATGGTGCGTCCCGTGCCCTGAACATCCGCTATAACTATCCTGCAAATGCATCTTTGCGGCTGCTAGCCGGTAGCTTCCTTCTGCTGACAACCACATGGCGCGCGGCACGGCGGAAAGGGCCTGTTTGTCGCCAGCGGCGTCATCAGGCCTCGATTCTAGTGAGAAGCGGCCAAGTATCACACCAAGATTTCGAGCGTATGCGATCCTCATAGATGGTGCGCTTATCTTCGCGGAAGCGTGGCGTCGGACGCAAAACGAGGTCGAACAGGTCATTCAGGCCCAACGGGGCTGCGATCTGACAACCACCCGTTCCACTGCGGCGAGCGGCAATCGCTGTTGCCGTTTCGGGCCAATACCGCATGGCATCAGTCGCGGAGGCATATGGAGCGTCATCATTGCGGACGTGCATCCGAGCTTGGTTTTTGACCGACCAATTGATGGACGGCTCCCAAGCCTGCAACGACGCCTCAAACTCCCTATCATGGATCGGATCGGCGCGATGCGGATCTGAAGCGGCCCCCAAAATGACCGGACAGTTCCTCACACTTATGTAAGAGTGAGGCATATGACCGACAGTAATCCCAGGAGCTATGTGCATGCGGAGGTTCTCGGAGGGGTTCAGCGCCGTAGGCGCTGGACCCCGGAAGAGAAGCTCCGCATGGTCGAAGAGACCTTCCTGCCCGGCAACAGCGTGTCGCGTGTGGCGCGCATGCACGGGGTGGCGCCGAACCAGCTGTTTGGCTGGCGCCGGCAGGCGGCAAGCGGCGCCCTGACCGCTACCCGTGCGGGCGGCCAGGTGGTTCCGGCCAGCGAGTATCGTGCACTCGAGAACCAGGTTCGCGAGCTG
>VFQO010000240.1_pt1 | contig 69303 bp, 72 predicted proteins | sample 3512331 | NCBI WGS metagenome assembly VFQO01 (sample SAMN10412371, study PRJNA504923) | tailings metagenome | isolation source: Replicate 3 from Balatoc abandoned mine | place: Philippines: Itogon, Benguet | collected 2017-08-28 | reverse complement strand
CGCCCGCCGACCGCTCGGTGGCGCCGACCGTCTCGACCAAATGGTCGACCGAGGAGGCGCGCGACCGGCTGAACGAGGCCGAGGATGTCATGGACTCGGCCGACGTCCGCCCCGGCATGACCGTCGCCGATATCGGCGCCGGCGACGGCTATTACACCATCCGCCTCGCGCAGCGCGTCGGGGCGAGCGGCCGCGTGCTCGCGCAGGACATCATGCCCGAGGTGATCGAGCGGCTCGCCGACCGTGTCGCACGCGGGCGGCTCGACAATGTCTCGATCAAGCTCGGCGCGGTCGACGACCCGCGGCTGCCCGCGAACAGCTTCGACCGCGTTTTCATGGTCCATATGTATCACGAGATCGGTGAACCCTATGCCTTCCTGTGGCGGCTGCGTCCGGCGCTGCGCAAGGGCGGGCAGGTGCTCGTCGTCGACGGCGACCGTCCGATCGCCGACCATGGCACGCCCTTCCGGCTGCTCGTCTGCGAGTTCGAGGCGGTGGGCTACAAGCTGGTCTCCTACGACGACAAGCAGCACGCCGGCGGCTATCTCGCGCGCTTCGTCCCCGAGGGGAAAGCGCCGAAGCCCGAAGACATCAAGGTCTGCGAAAATCCCTAATAGACCAGCAGCCGGTCGCCGTCGCCGACGTCGCGCAGGAAACTGACCAGCCCCGCCGCGCGCACCTGCGGCGCCATCTCCGCCGCCGTCAGCCCGACCAGCGCCATGCCCGACTGGCAGGCGAACAAGCCAACCTCCATCGCCGCCGCCTCGCCGATCATCCAGGCGAGTTCGGGCAGCCCCGCCGCCTTCCGCGTCCTGTCGCCCGCCGCCGAAACCGGCTCGCGCAGCAGCGCCACCGCCTCGCCCTGCAGGAAAATCCGTGCCGGCGATCCCAGCGCCGCCGCTGCCATCGCGGTCTCGAGCGCGCCGTAGAGCCGCTGCCCGTCGGCGCCCGCGACGATGATGTTCAGCCCCGGCATGTCGGGCACCCCGGGTCCTTGGCGACCCCGACCTCGCGCCAGCGCCGGTCGAGCATGTCGACGATCGCGAGCCGCCCCGAAAGGTTCGACCCCCATCCGGTCAGCGCGCGCACCGCTTCGAGCGCCGCCATCGTCCCGATCATGCCCGCGAGCGCGCCCATCACCCCGGTCTCCGCGCAATTGATCCCCTCGCGGTCGGGGTCGGCGCCGACGAGGCACTGGTAGCAGGGCGCATCTGCACGCCACCCTTCGTACAAAGCGACCTGCCCCTCGAACGCCCCGATCGCTGCCGACAGCAGCGGGATTTTCAGGGCAACCGCCGCACGATTGACCGCGAGCCGCGTATCGAAATTGTCGCAGCCGTCGAGGATCAGGCTCGCCCCCCCCAGCAGCGCTTCGGCATTGGCGTCGCCAAGCCGCTGCACGGCCGGCACCGCTTCGACATGCGAGTTGATCCGCCGCGCCGCCGCCGCGGCGACTTCGGCCTTCGATGCCCCGATATCTTCGTCGGTAAACAGCGGCTGGCGCTGCAGGTTCGACAGCTCGACATGGTCATGGTCGATGATCGTCAGCCGGCCCACCCCCGCCGCCGCGAGATAGGTGATCGCCGGACAGCCGATCCCGCCCGCGCCGATCACCGCGACATGCGCGGCCTTCAGCTTCGCCTGTCCCGCCCCGCCGAACGCGGGCAGGATGATCTGGCGGGCATAGCGATCGAGTTCGGCGTCGGAGAGCAATTACTCCCCCGACCGCCGCATCATCACCCCCGACAGCGATCCGACATTGTCGGGGACATTGTCGTCGATCGGCTCTTCCTCGGTTTCGGCGCTGTCGCTCGCGACGCCGGTCGATCCGAAGCCGCCCGCACCGCGCGCGGTCTCGTCCAATGTCTCGACCTCGGCAAAGCTCGCGCGCTGCACCGGCGCCGGCACCAGCTGCGCGATGCGGTCGCCGCGCTTGATCTCGAACGGCTCGTCGCCGAGGTTGGCGAGGATCACCTTCACCTCGCCGCGATAATCGCTGTCGATCGTCCCCGGCGTGTTGAGGCAGGTGATGCCATGCTTGAGCGCCAGCCCCGACCGCGGGCGCACCTGCACCTCGTAACCCGCGGGGATCGCCATCGCGAAGCCCGTCGCGACCGCATGGCGCGTGCCCGGGCGGATCGTCAGCGATTCGGCCGCGACGACGTCCATCCCCGCCGCGCCGTCGGACGCATAGGCGGGCAGCGGCAGGCCGCCGCCATTGGGCAGGCGCTGGATCTGGATTTCAATTGGATTTGCCAGATTATTTTGAGGGGATACGCGCATCGAGCTCATCGGCGATCTTTTCCATCAATTTGCGGGCGACGGCCTGTTTGGGAAGCCGGTCCCAGCTGTCTACGCCCGATTTGCTAACGATATGCACCCGATTCGTCTCGCCCCCCATCGGGTCGGCGGCGACGTCATTGGCGACGATCCAGTCGCATCCCTTGCGCGCGAGCTTGGCCTCGGCATGCGCGAGCACATCATTGGTCTCGGCGGCGAAACCGACGAGCAGCGGCGGGCGCTGCGCGCTCTTCGCGACGCCGGCGAGGATGTCGGGATTTTCGGCGAGCGCCAGCGGCGGGACCTGCCCGCTGCCGTCCTTCTTGATCTTCTGCGCCGACGTATCGGCGGCGCGCCAGTCGGCGACCGCGGCGACCATGATCGCCGCGTCGACGGGCAGCCCGGCTTCGACCTCGGCCGCCATCTCGCGCGCGGTCTCGACATCGACGCGGATCACCCCCGGCGGCGTCGGCAGCGGCACCGGGCCGGCGATCAGCAGCACCTCGGCGCCCGCTTCGGCGGCGGCGGCGGCGATCGCAAAGCCCTGCTTCCCGCTCGACCGGTTGGCGATATAGCGCACCGGGTCGATCGGCTCGTGCGTCGGCCCCGCGGTGATCAGGATGCGGCGCCCGTGCAGCGGGCGATGCTGGGCGGGTGCGAAGTCGGGCTGCCCGGCCAGCGGCAGGACCGCAGGGGCATTGGCCAGCGCCGCCTCGATCGCGGCAAAGATCGCCGGCGGCTCGGGCAGCCGCCCCGGCCCATATTCGCCGCACGCCATCGCCCCCTCGTCGGGCTCCATCACCGTGACGCCGTCGCCGCGCAGCGTCGCGACATTGCGCCGCGTCGCGGCGTGCAGCCACATGCGCACGTTCATCGCGGGCGCCGCTAGCACCGGCTTGTCGGTCGCGAGCAGCAGCGTGGTGGCGAGGTCGTCGGCGATCCCGTTCGCCATCTTCGCCATCAAATCGGCGGTCGCGGGCGCGACGACGACCAGGTCGGCCTCGCGGCTCAGCTGGATATGCCCCATCTCGACCTCGTCCTTCAGGTCGAAGAGGCCGGTATAGACCTGATTCTCGCTCAAGGCCGCCAGTGTCAGTGGCGTGACGAACTGCTCGCCCGCGCGGGTGATGACACAGCGCACGACATAGCCCGCCTTGCGCAGCAGCCGGACGAGCTCGATGCTCTTGTACGCGGCGATACCGCCGCCGATGATCAGCAGGATACGTTTTGCTGCCATCGTCAAACCCCCGTCACCAGTACGTCGAGCGCGCCGACGATGGTCAGGCTGTCGTTATCCAGATTCATCATCACCTCGCCAAGCTGGCTGACCGCAAGGGTGGCGGCAAATTGCGTGTACATGACATAATCCGTTCCTTCGATGGCGAAGAGCGGGTTGAGTCGCCGGGCCACCACTTCAAATTCATCCGCAGGAAGGAGCGGTACGACCAGTCGGGTGTTCAGGTGCCGCAGCAGATTCGACTGACAATCGATGACCAGCGCTCCTTCCGACGTGCGCCGGACGTCGAACTGCGCCATCAGAACAGCCGGTATCTTGCGAGCGGCAGCCCATGTTTGCGCACATATTCGTTCGATGCCTCGATTGCCGCGCGATTCTCTTCCTGCCACGCCTTTTCGCGTGCCTTCTTGACCTCTGCAGCAAGGCCCGCCTGGCATGCTTCGCTGACGTTGATGCCCAGCCGCTTGGCTTCGTCCACCAGCGGGGCGCTCAGTGAAACATTGGTGGGCTTCTTCGGCGGTTTCTTCGGCTCATCGAATCGCGCGGGACGGTTCATCGCTATTCTCCTTGTGCATAAGATATGCACATAACCGGTGTCGATCAACTGCTGGCGGTGGCGTCGCCAAATCGGCCACTACGATTCAATTTCCCGTGCTGCCGCCACCCTGCGAACGCCCCGGTCGCCCCGGTCCACGCCAGCGTAGCCACCGGCGCCAAGGGCCCCTCGACGATGTCGAAGCGCGGTTCTCCGTCGAAGAAGATCAGGAGGCCACAAGCCAGGCCGACGGCCGTTCCGACAATGATCCAGAGCGACTGCGACGCGAAGCGGCGGTCGTATCGCGCCCCGAGCAACAGCAGGGCGGCGGAGATCGATGCAACCGGCCATAATATGGTGATCGCGATCATCAAGGCGATGGGCAGCGTGAGGACCAGCGGCAGCCACAAGAACAGGAAACTCTCAACGATCGCGCCGATATCGAAAGGAGGCATGCCGCTCTCGCCCGACCAGATGATCGTCACGAGTAGCGCCAGCCCGAAAAGGCCCGTTTCGATCGCCGCCATCAGCGTGCAACCGGCCAGCAGCGCGATCGCCGATCGGCGCGCGAAGGTCAGGAGGCGATCCACGTCATCGCGGCAACCCCCGCCGCCGCCCCGACCAGCGCGGTCAGCGCATAACGCCACCACACCCGCTTCTCGCCCTTCTCCCACATCAGCGGGATCTCGGGCAGCGGCGGCGCGGGCGGCGCGGCGCCCTTGCGCGGCAGTTGCTCGTCGAGCCGCCGGATGATGTCGGGGATCAGCGCGAGCGTCTTGCCCTGCTGGCGTAGCCCGTCGGCGAGCGCGGCCTCAGGGCCCAACTCGTCGCGGATCCATTCGCTGACGAACGGCCCTGACACGTCCCACATGTTGATCTTCGGGTTCAGCATCGTCGCGACGCCTTCGACCATCACCATCGTCTTTTGCAGCAGCAGCAGGTGCGGCTGCGTCTGCATGTCGAAATCGCGCGTGATCGCGAACAGCCCGTCGAGCATCTGCCCGACGCTCAGTTCGCTCACCGGCTTGCCGCGCATCGGTTCGCCGACCGCGCGCAGCGCCGTCGCGAATTCCTCGACATTATGATAATCGGGCACATATTGCGCCTCGAAATGGATCTCGGCGACGCGGCGATAATTGCCCGTCGTCAAGCCGTAGAGAATTTCGGCGAGCCAGTAGCGCGCCTGCCGGTTGATCCGCCCCATGATGCCGAAATCGACCGCGGCGATCGTGCCGTCGGCCTTCACGAACAAATTGCCCTGGTGCATGTCGGCGTGGAAGAAACCCTCGGCGATCGCCTGGCGCAGGAAGGCGTTGACGAGGTTCGCCGACAAAGCCTCCATGTCGTGCCCCGCGGCGATCAGCGCGTCGCGGCGCGAAATCTTGATGCCGTCGATCCAGTCGAGCGTCATCACGCGGCTGGCGGTGCGATCCCAGTCGATCGCGGGCACTTCATAGGTCGGCACGCCCGACATCGCCTCGGCGAGTTCGGATGCGGAGGCCGCCTCGCGCCGCAGGTCGAGCTCGCGCAGCGTCCAGCGGCGGAAATTGGCGATCACCTCGCGCGGGCGCAGCCGCTTCGCCTCGCCGCCAAAGGCCTCGAGATGCGCGGCCGCCCATTCATAGGTGTCGATGTCGCGCGCGAACTGCTTGTCGATGCCGGGACGGCGCACCTTCACCGCGACGGTGCGGCCGTCGGTCGTCACCGCGCGGTGGACCTGCGCGATCGACGCCGATCCGACCGGAACGGGGTCGAATTCGCTGTACAGCGTCTCGAGCGGTACCTCGAAGGTGAACTCGATCTCCTGTTTGATGCGCTCGAACGGCACCGGCGCCAGCGCGTCCTGCAGCGTCAGCAGGTTGCGCGCGGCTTCCTCGCCGACCAGGTCGGGGCGCGTCGCGAGCGTCTGGCCGAGCTTCACCGCCGCCGGGCCGATCGCCTGGAAGGCCGCGGCATAGTCGGGCACCGCCGGCTGCGATGTCCCGAAACGCGCGATGCGGCACAGGCGCTTGATCCCGGGCGGCGTTTGCGGCGCGGTCTCGATGCCGCGCAGCGCCCCGTGGCGCGCGAGGATGCGGCCCCATTTCAGCAGGCGAACAATATGCGTGGCGGGACGGGTCACTCAGTTCCCCTCCCGCAGGCGGGAGGGGTTAGGGGTGGGCGCGAGCGCAGCGAGCATTCGGCGGCGCGAAGGCCCACCCCGCTGCGACTAGCGAACAAGTTCGCAAGTCTCGCCGCCCCTCCCGCTTGCGGGAGGGGATGGAAATGCCGTCCGCTCACGCCTTCCACCCGCTGTGGATCGCGACCAGCCCGCCCATGATCGGTTCGACCTTCACCGATGTGAAGCCCGCCTCGCGGATCATCTGCGCAAAGGCGGGCATCGGCGGGAAACGGCGGATCGATTCGATCAGGTAGCGATAGCTGTCCTCGTCGTCGGCGATCAGCTTGCCGAGCTTGGGGACGAGGTGGTGCGAGTAAGCGTCATAGGCCTGCGCGAAGCCCGGCCATTCGTTGGTCGAAAATTCGAGGCAGAAAAAGCGCCCGCCATAGCGCAAAACGCGGTGCGCTTCCTTCAGCGCCGCCGGAATGTCGGTGACGTTGCGGATGCCGAAGGCGATCGTATAGGCGTCGAAAAACTGGTCGGGGAAGCTCAGCTTCTCGGCATTTTGCTCGGACCACACCAGCGTGTCGATGCCGCGCTCGGCCGCACGCTCGACACCGACGCCCAGCATGTCGGGATTGATGTCGGCGACGGTGATGCTCGCGCCCGCCTTTTCCATGCGAAACGCGATGTCACCGGTGCCGCCCGCCATGTCGAGGATCGCCTCGCCTTCGCGCGGCTTCACGCGGCGCACGAAACGGTCTTTCCACAATCGGTGCATGCCGCCCGACATCGCGTCGTTCATGATGTCATATTTGCGCGCGACGCGGCTGAACACCTCGCCGACCTTCGCGGTCTTTTCGCCCGCGGGCACCTGCTCATAGCCGAAGCTGACGGTATCGGGAGTGGCCATGATGGATGCGCCTTTGCGGGGAGAAACGAAGTCGCACCGGCCTTTAGCGGGGCCTTGCCGCCCGCGCAAATGGCGCGTAGCCCGAATGACGACATGCCTGAGCTTCCCGAAGTCGAAACCACCGTCCGCGGCCTCGCGCCCTTCCTCGAAGGGCAGCGCCTGTCGTCGGTCATCACCTTCCGCCCCGACCTGCGCCGCGCCTTTCCCGCCGACCTCGCGCAGCGGCTGACCGGCGCCACGGTCACCACCCTGTCGCGCCGCGCCAAATATGGCATCGTGTCGACCGACCGCGACGATCATATGATCTTCCACCTCGGTATGTCGGGCCGCTGGCGGACCGAGGGCGGCGAGGCGGGAAAGCACGACCATTTGCTGCTCGAAACCGGCGCCGGGCATCGCCTCTTCCTTCACGACCCGCGTCGCTTCGGCTCGGTCGACCTTGTCGCGGGCGATCCGCTGACCGCCTTTCCGGCCTTCGTGACGCTCGGCCCCGAGCCTTTGTCCGACGCCTTCGACGCGGCCTATCTCGCCAAGGCGCTTGCCGGCCGCCGCGCGCCGATCAAGGCGATGCTGCTCGACCAGACGGTCGTCGCGGGGCTCGGCAACATCTATGTGTGCGAGGCGCTCAACATGGCGCGCATCCACCCGGCAAAGCCTGCGGCCGACGTGTCGAAGGCGAAGCTCGCCTTGCTCGTCCCCGCGATCAAGGACGTGCTCACCGCCGCGATCGCCGCGGGTGGTTCGACCTTGCGCGACTTTTTGAGTCCCGAGGGCGACCTCGGCTATTTCGCCAGGGACTGGCGCGTCTATGGCCGCGAGGGCGAGACCTGCGAATGCGGCGGCACGATCGTCCGCATCGTCCAGTCTGGGCGCTCGACCTTCTTCTGCCCCAAATGCCAGCGTTGATGCGGGATATTTCCCGCAAACCCATTGACCAAAGCGGCCTTGCTGGCTATGGGCGCACCCTTCGAGCAGGGTCCGGTATTCCGGAACCGGCCGTATCCGGACATTGATTCGCACGTTTCGCGCGATTCGGCTGCTCCGGTGACGCTGTGCTCCGACCGACTTAGACCGTTTGAAAACCGAGGAATTTATGGCCAATACGCCCCAGGCAAAAAAGCGCATCCGCCGCAACACCGCGCGCACCATCGTGAACAAGAATCGCGTTTCGCGCATTCGCACCTTGGTCAAGAAGGTCGAGAACGCCGTCGCCGCCGGTGACAAGGATGCCGCCGCTGCCGCGCTGAAGGCTGCACAGCCCGAAATGGCCCGCGGCGTCGCCAAGGGCGTGCTGCACAAGAACACCGTCGCGCGCAAATATTCGCGCCTGACCAAGAGCGTCAACGCGATCGCATAATTGCGGCGTGATTCGGCCTCGCGGTCGATCGACACTCAAAAAGGACCCGCCGGCGCCTCGCCCGCGGGTCCTTTTTTGTGCCCGTTTCGGGACACGGCTTTGCGACCGCTTTTGTGACAGCGGCGTGGCAATAGTGTTGCAGCGCGGTAAGTGGCGGATTTACCGCGATTCGTTGTTTGCTGACATCAGTGTCATAAATAAAACACTGAAAAACATACGGAAATCCGTCGTTTTACGCGAATCCGGCCCCCTAACTGAGTCAAGATTTTTATTTCAGTATTTTTACATGGGCGGCCCTTGATCGACTCGCTCGCCCTTGCCTAGACAGGGGGTGTCATCGGCCTTCGCCGCTGGCCGCCACATCACATGATTCGCCGTCCTTCGCTGCTTGCGCGGAACGGGAAGCTGCGTCCTGCGACCGGTGCGCGGGCGGGTGCTGTGCGGCCGGGGTGATGCCGGGGGGCGAACCGGTGACCGAGCAAGGTGGGGGACAGGCGTGATTTCAGACGGGGAGAGCTATGGCCAGCGCGGCGGACAAACGGCGATGAGCGGCGATGCCGTGACGCTGTGGCCGCGCGTGGCCGAAGGGCTCCGCCGCGACCTCGGCGCGCGCACCTTCGACCATTGGCTGAAGCCCGTGCGCTTCGCCGATTATTGCAGCCTGTCGGGCGTCGTCACGCTCGAGGCCGCGAGCCGCTTTTCGGCGAACTGGATCAACGAACGTTTCGGCGACCGGCTCGAGCTCGCCTGGCGCCAGCATCTGCCCGCCGTGCGCAGCGTTACCGTGCGCGGCGCCAGCGCGGCGACCGATCGCGCCGCGATCCTCGCCCAGCCGCCGCTGCCCGCTTTCGATCCCGCCCCGGCCCCCGCGCCCGCCGCGAACCCGGCGCTGCTCGGCTTCGACCCGCGCCAGTCGTTCGAGCGCTTCGTCGTCGCGCGCTCGAACATCCTCGCCGCCAACGCCGCGCGCCGCATGGCGATGGTCGAAACCCCGCAGTTCAACCCGCTCTATCTCTGCTCGGGCACCGGCCAGGGCAAGACGCACCTCTTGCAGGCGATCGCGCAGGATTATGCCGCGGCGCACCCGACCGCGACCATCATCCTGATGTCGGCCGAGAAGTTCATGCTCGAATTCGTCGGCGCGATGCGCGGCGGCGACATGATGGCGTTCAAGGCGCGGCTGCGCGCCGCCGACCTCCTGCTGCTCGACGACCTCCAGTTCGTGATCGGCAAGAATTCGACGCAGGAGGAACTGCTCCACACGATCGACGACCTGATGACGGCGGGCAAGCGCCTCGTCGTCACCGCCGACCGCCCGCCGGCGATGCTCGACGGGGTCGAGGCACGGCTCTTGTCGCGGCTGTCGGGCGGCCTCGTCGCCGATATCGAGGCGCCCGAGGACGACCTGCGCGAACGCATCATCCGCCAGCGGCTCGCCGCGATGCCGATGGTCGAGGTGCCGGGCGACGTCGTCGCCTATCTGGTCAAGCATTTCACCCGCAACATCCGCGAGCTCGAAGGCGCACTCAACAAGCTGCTGGCCTATGCCGCGCTCACCGGCGCCCGCCTCGACCTCGCGCTCGCCGAGGACCGGCTGGCGGATAATGTCCGCAGCGCGCGCCCGCGGATCACGATCGACGAAATCCAGCGCGCGGTCTGCGCGCATTACAAGCTCGACAAGAGCGAGATGGCGTCGAAGCGCCGCGTCCGCGCGATCGCGCGCCCGCGTCAGGTCGCGATGTATCTCGCGAAGGAACTCACCCCGCGCTCCTACCCCGAAATCGGCCGCCGCTTCGGCGGGCGCGACCATTCGACCGTGATCCACGCCGTCCGCACGGTCGAGGCACTGCGCGTCGGCGACAGCGAACTCGACGCCGAAATCGCCGCGATCCGCCGCAGCCTCAACAGCTGATCCACAGGCTTCTGCCGGGCTTATCCCCGGACTTGTCTACACCGGCGGGAAGGTCGGGATATTGATTTCGCGCGAAGACGCGAAGAGGTTGTACCGGCCGCGAAGCGGCTCTTTTCATCCTGCACTGCGGCAAGACGCGACGATGATGAAAGGACGGCCTTGCGGCTGCGAACCACCTTCTTCGCGTCTTCGCGTCTTCGCGCGAAATAATGTGGCCGACGCCTCGGCTTAGCGCCGATGTGTTCCCAAATAAAAAGGCCCGCCGTCCGGATGGAAGGCGGGCCTTTTGCTTGGCCGATGGATTTGGGGATCAGCCCTTTTCGGGCGGCGCCACGGTGATCCGCACCTTCTCGCCCGAATTGCCGGGAAAGCCGGTGAACATCGCCTCGACCAGGTTCGGCACGATCGTCTGGAGGTTGTTGTCGCGCGACTGCGCCTCGGCGCGGCCCTCGAACAGGCGGTAGCCGTCCGACGCACGGCTGATCTGCAGGTCGAGCCCGCTGGTATAGACGGTGAAGCTCTGAACGTCGTTGTAGCCGCCGAAGCCCGGTCCGAAACCGCCCCACATGAAGGGGTCGCGCCAGCCATGGACATAGCGGCGACCGCCGCGCCCCGTGATGATCACCGGCGGGCCATAGAAGCCGCGGCCATAATAGCCGCCGTACCAGGGGTCGCCAAAACCGGGGGAACTGCGCACGCGCTCGCGCCCCTTGTCGACGTCATAGGCCATGCGCACGATCATGTCGGCGCGCTCGCCCGGCGCCGCGGGGCGATAACCGAAGCGCGTCAACTCGCCCGCGACCAGGCTCGCATATTGGCCGAACTCGATCCCGCCGGCGAGCCGGGGATCGCCCGCCTCGACGGTAAAGCTCTGGCCCTGCGGCGCGGGCAGCTGGGTCTGGAAGCGCGCTACATCGGCTTTGAAGGGGGTCGCGCAGCCGGCGATCGCCAGCGTCGCGGCGGTCAGCGCCGCGAGGCTCAACCGGCGAATAGAGGTCTTGTTCATCATCGTCTTGGCTCCGTGAGTCGGTGCACGCAAAGGCCGCTCTTTATAACATGACTATGCCGAAGCGACTTAACCTTGGTTGAACTCGCTTCATCGCAGCGTGGTTCCGCTCCCTGATATGGGGGCGCGGCCCGAAAAAACAACAATAATGCTGCCCGAACAGGCGGTTCGCCGCTTCAGCGCAATTGATCCATCTCGACGCAGGCGGTGATCTTGCCGGCGTCGCACTGCGCTTTCAGCTGGGCGCGTTTCGCCGCCAGCTCGGCGCCCGCCTGCTGCGCCTGCGCGTCGCGCGCGACGACATCGACGAGGCTTGACATGGTGAGGGCGAAGTCGGCCTTCTGCACCGTCCGGCTGTTCGACGTGCTGTTCACCGTGCCGCTGAACCCCTCGGCATTGCACGCGCCTTCATAGACGAACATGTTGCGGTCATCGATCAGGCGGCAGCGGCCGTTCTGGACCAATCCCGACACGCGCAGCGTGCTGATGCCGCCGGTGCCCGACACCTGCCCGGTCACCGACGCGCCGTTGATCACCAGCTTCATCGTCATCGCGCCCTCGTACCGGTCGCCCTTTTCCGCCGCGCCGGCGATCAGGTCGCCCAGCGTGATCTTCGACTTGCGGCGCTGCGGCTTCGACACGGTCAGCACATAGGTGCCGTCATATTGCGCTTCGGCCTTGGCGGGCAACAGCGCGCGGGCGAGCGAGGCGGCGGGCACCCATTTGCCGGCGGCGTCCTTGCAATATTGTTCGGTCGATCCGTCGGGCAGCTTGACGCCCTTGCATTCGGCCGCTGCGGCGCCGCCGCCCGGCACCATCGCTGCCAGGGCCGCGGTCGGTACCGCCGCCATCATCCACCGCTTCATGCCATTCCCCCCTGAATCATCAACAAGCCGGTCCGCAGCCATAGAGTCCGTTCCAGCCCCCGATCGGCGTCACCGGCGGCGGCGGCTGATAGGGCGGACTGGGCGCCGGCGGGCGTTCATAGTCGCGCAGATCCACTGGCTCGGGGCCACTGCCACGATAGCCCGTATCATAATTGTTCGAATAGCTCACCGGCGGCGCCCGCAGTCCACGCGCATTGCTGCACGCCAGGCTCTCGCCCATGTCGCAGCTCTTGTCGTACATTTGCAGCGCCAGCGTCCGGCTCGCCGCGACACCGTGCCCGCGCTCATAGGCCACGCCCATGTCGTTGCATGCGTCAGCGACGCCGGCGGCGCAGGCCGGGCGCCACAATTTCCATGCGGCGCTGTAGTTCACCGGTCGGCCGAGCCCCTGATAATGGGTCATCGCGGTGTTGCGGCAGCCCATCTGGCTGCCCTTGGTGCAGCTGAGGGCGTAGTAGCGACTTGCGGCCGCCATGTCGGCCGTGACCCCCAAGCCGTTTTCAAAGGCATAACCATAGCTGTTGCAGGCGTCGGCCAATCCCTTTTCACATCCCTGCCGCTGCATCATGGCAAAGGCCGACGGGCTGCGGTTGACGCCGCGGCCATCGAGATACATTTGCGCCAGGTTGAAGCAACTGTCGCGATTGCCGAGCTCGCAGCCGCGCGCATAGAGCCGCGCCGATTGCGCATAGTCGCGGCTCACCCCGTCGCCATTCTCGAACATCCAGCCCAGGCTCGAACAGGCATCGGCGCGGCCGTCCTCGCAGCCGCGGGCGTAATAATAGGCGTCTTGAACGCGGTCGCCCGCACGCGCCGGGGTCGCCCCCGGCAGCAATGCGCTCAGCGCGACCAATATCCCCCACAGCCCCCGCATCGCGCGAGCATATCGCACCCCGAAAGCCGCGCAAGCCGATTCGCCGCTCGGCCCGTCGACTTTCAGCGGCAAAGCCCCAGCGCGGCATAGGCCGCGTCGAGCGTCGGCTGCGCGAGGGCCTTGGCGCGTGCCGCGCCATCCTCGAGCGCCGCATCGATCGCCGCCGTATCGGCCTTGAGCGCGTTCAATCGCGTCGCGATCGGGGTCAGCGTCTCGACCAGCAGCTCGCCGAGCGCGGGCTTGAACGCGCCAAAGCCCTGTCCGCCGAAACGCGCGAGCACCGAATCGACGCTTTCGTCGGCCATGGCCGCATAGATGGCGACGAGGTTCTTCGCCTCGGCGCGCCCCTCGAGCCCTGCGGCCTCCGACGGCAGCGGCTCGGCGTCGGTCTTCGCCTTGCGGATCTTCGCCATGATCGTGTCGGCATCGTCGACCAGGTTGATCCGGCTCGCGTCGCTCGGGTCCGACTTCGACATTTTCGCCGATCCGTCGCGCAGGCTCATGATCCGCGCCGCGGCGGGCGGGATCGTCGGTTCGGGCAGGGTGAAGGTCTCGGTCCCGGTGTCGAGGTTGAACTTGGTCGCGATGTCGCGCGCCAGTTCCAGATGCTGTTTCTGGTCGTCGCCGACGGGAACATGCGTCGTCTGGTACAGCAGCACGTCGGCGGCCTGCAGCACCGGATAGGCATAAAGCCCGACGCTCGCGCCCTCGCGGTTCTTGCCCGATTTTTCCTTGAACTGCGTCATGCGGTTCAGCCAGCCGATGCGTGCGGTGCAGAACAGCAGCCAGGCGAGCTCGGCATGCGCAGGCACGCGCGCCTGGTTGAACAGGATGGCCTTGGCGGGATCGATCCCCGCCGCGATCAGCGCCGCCGCCATCTCGCGCGTGTTCGCGGTCAGCTGGGCGGGGTCGTTATAGACGGTGATCGCGTGCAGGTCGGCGAGGAAATAGAGCTTCTCGCCCTCCATCTCGTCCTGCATGCGCACCCAGTTGCGGATCGCGCCCAGATAATTGCCCAGGTGCAAATTTCCGGTGGGCTGGATGCCCGACAAGGTCCGCATGATCTATTCCTCTGTTACCGCCGGTTTGGCGCGCCGCCGCGTCAGCATGGCGATCAGATCCTTGTCAAGCGCGCCAACAAGGAAGGCAGCGGCGAAAAACACGATCCCGCCCGCCGCACAGAGCGCGCCGAGCGACAAGATCCGCTCGATCACCGACCCGGCATAATAGGGCGCCATCTGCGGCATCAGCCACCACAGCACCACCGCCATCGCCGCAACCGCCACGATCTGGCGCAGGATGCGGCCGCCCAGCTTGGCGGTGAAATGGAACCAGCCGCGCCGGTGCAGGATGATATAGAGCAACAGGCAGTTGATCGAGGCCGACACCGCCGTCGCTCCCGCCAGCCCGACGATACCATAGCGCTCGACGACATAGAGGTTGATCGCGATATTGACGATCAGCGACGCGAGCGCGGTCCACACCGGGGTGCGTGTATCCTCGCGCGCGAAGAAGCCGGGGTTCAATATCTTGACGATGACATAGGCGGGCAGGCCCGCGACCAGCGCGACGACGATATGCGCCATCAGCGTCCCGTCGGCGGCGGTGAACTTGCCCCCGACAAAGAAGGCGGCGGTAAAGGCGGGCGCACAGATCGCCAGTGCGGCGGCAGCGGGCAGGGTCAGCAGCGTTGCGATCTCGAACGCATTGCTCTGCAGCCTCTGCGCCTCGGCGCCGTCGTCCGAGTGGATATGGCGCGCCAGCATCGGCAGGATCGCGGTGCCGAGCGCGATGCCGACGATGCCGAGCGGCAGCTGGTTGAGCCGGTCGGCGAGCTTGAGCAGCGTCAGCGATCCCTGCGGCAGGCTGGTCGCGAAGAAGGTGTCGACGAACTGGCTGATCTGGTAGATGCCGGCGCCGAAGGTCGCGGGAAGGATCAACATGCCCAGCTTCTTCACCTCGGGGGTGAATTTGGGCAGCCGGATGTGCAGCTTCAGCCCGGCCTTGCGCACCGACCACCACAGATAGGCGAGCTGGACCACACCCGCCGCCGCGACCGAGATTGCGAGCGCCAGCGCGACGATGCGGTCGTCGCCGCCCGGACCGCGCATTTCGGCACCGATCAATATGCCCGCGATCAGAACGATGTTGAGCAGCACCGGCGCCGCCGCGCCCGGCGCGAAGCGCGATCGCGCGTTGAGCAGCCCCGACAGCATCGCGACGAGGCTGATCAGCCCCAGATAGGGAAAGGTGATCCGGCTCAGGAACACGGCAAGCTCGAACTTGCCGGGTACCGTCTGATATTCGCGCGCCAGGATCCACACGATCCCGGGCATCGCGATCATCGCGATGGCCGAAAAGACCAGCAGCACCCACAGGAAGACCGCGAGCACATCGTCGGCGAATTTTGCGGCGGCTTCCTCGCCGCCCTCGCCATGCAGCGCACGGCTGTACATCGGCACGAAGGCGACCGAAAAGGCGCCCTCGGCGAACAGCCGGCGAAAGGTGTTGGGCAGGGTGAAGGCGAGCTGGAAGGCGTCGGCGGCCAGCCCTGCGCCGAGCACGCGGGCGAGCAGCATGTCGCGCGCGAAACCGAACAACCGGCTGACCATCGTCAGCCCGCCGATCGTCCCGACGCTCTTGACCAGGCTGCTCACCCCGTCAGCCCGCCCCCGTTATGAAGCTTACGCCTGGCCGACCGGCGCGATGTCGCCCGCCTGTTCGGCGGCTATCTGCTGTGCCTGCTGCTGGAACAGGCCGTGGAAATCAATCGGCTCGAGCAGCAGCGGGGGGAAACCGCCGTCGCGCACGACGTCGGCGACGATGCGGCGCGCGAAGGGGAACAGGATGCGCGGCGCTTCGGCGAGGAAGAAGGGCTGTAGCTGGTCGTCGGGCACATTGCGCACGCCGAACAGGCCGGCATATTTCAGCTCGACCACGAAACCGACCAGCTCGGCATTTTTCGAGGTGATGTCGATCTTCAGCGACACTTCGTACAGGCCGTCACCGACATTGTCGGCGCCGATGTTGAACTGGACGTCGACCTGCGGCGCTTCCTGCACCTGATAGATCGCCGGCGCGTTCGGATTCTCGAACGACAAATCCTTCACATATTGCGAGATCAGCCCGATCGCCGGGCTGTTGTCTTCGCCGTTCGAAAGGGTTTCGGGGGTGAATGCGGGCGTCGTTTCGTCGGCCATGTCGGTCTTGCTTTCCCTGTAGTTCCAATGCCTCGTCGGCGCCGCGCAGATCGGGCGATCCGGCGGTGCAAGCGGTTGCGGCGGCGCTTAGCAGTGGCGGACCGCCAGCACAATGGGCGCGCAATGGCCGCGCCGCGCAACCGGGTGAACGCGGTTTGCGCCCGGCGAACGTTGACCTCGCGCACCGCTCCGGCCATGGAGATTTGAAACATGGCCGCCGATAGCCTATGTATCGGTACGACTTTTCCTAATACGGATATTGGACTTCAGCCCGTGACAGCCATTTCGATCGTCCTGCTCGCCATGATTGCCGCCTTCCTCGGCATGCGGCTCTATTCGGTGCTCGGCAAACGCACGGGCCACGAACAGGAACCTGTCCTGCCGCGCCGCGATGAGCGCAAGGCGCCCGCGCCGGTCCGGCTCGACGACAGCGATGCCGCGCCGTCGCCGCAGGGCGGCGCCGCCGACACCTCGGGGCTGGTCTACGAACCCGCTGCCGAATCGGGCCTGCGCGCGCTGCTCGCGACCGATCGCAGCTTCGACGCCGGCCGCTTCATGGAGGGTGCCGAGGCCGCCTATCGCATGATCCTCGAGGCTTTTTGGGCGGGCGACCGCGATACGCTGCGCGACCTGTGCGATCAGGACAGCTACGAAGGGTTCGTCGAGGCGATTGCGGCGCGCGAGGCGCGCGGCGAACGGCTCGACAACCGCCTGATCCGCATCGATTCGGCCAAGATCACCGCGGTCGAACTGGCGGGCGGCGAAGCGCGCATCACCGTTCGCTACCGTGCCGACATCAGCGCGGTGACCCGCGATGCCGAGGGTGTCGTGATCGCCGGTTCGATGGTCGACGCCCGCGAGACCGACGATCTGTGGACCTTCCGCCGCGCCATCGGCAGCAACGATCCCAACTGGCTGCTCGACGAAGCCGAAACCGCCTGACCCCGATGCAGCGCCCCGCCGTTTCCGTCCGGGCGCTGGGATTCGCCCTTCTCGCGGCGCTGCCTGCGCTGTCGGCCTGTTCGTCGGTGATCCCCGATACGGGCGGCCGCGTCGAAACCACACCGCGCCCGGTTCCGGCGCCCGCACCCACACCGACGCCGACTCCCGCGCCGACCGGCGCGACGCGTCCCTATGTCCCGCGCCCGTCCGAAAGCGGCAGCGTCGCAGCCAAGCCGATCCCCGCAACGCCGCGCGCAACGCTCGCCGCCCCCGCGGTCCCCGCAAGCGCGACGACCGCCGCCGAAGCCGGGGTCGTCGCGGGGCCCGAATTCGCCGATCTCGGCGTGACGGCGTCGCAGGCGAGTGCCGCGCTCGCCGCCTTCCGCATCAGCTGCCCCTCGGTCACGCGCCGCGCCGATGTCAGCGGACTGACCCAGAATTCCGACTGGGCCGACAGTTGCAACGCCGCGAAAAACTGGCGCGACAGCGACGCCGCGGCTTTCTTCACCCGCTATTTCGGCACGGTGCAGGTCGGCGCGGGGACTGCCTTCGTCACCGGCTATTATGAACCCGAAATCGCCGGATCGCGCACCAAACGTGCGGGCTACGACGTGCCCGTCTATCGCCGCCCCGCCGACCTCGTCGACGTCGACCTCGGCCAGTTCTCCGACGATCTCAAGGGCAAGAAACTTCGCGGCCGCGTCGATGGCAGCAATCTCGTGCGCTATTACGACCGCGCCGCGATCGAGCGCGGTGCGCTCGAAGGTCGCGGGCTCGAAATCGCCTGGGCCGCCGACGCCGCCGAATTTTTCTTCCTCCAGATTCAGGGCTCGGGCCGCCTGCGCCTGCCCGACGGCGAAATCATGCGCATCGGCTATGATACGCAGAACGGCCGCGATTATGTCGGCATCGGCAAATTGCTCGCCGACCGCGGCGAACTCAAGCCCGGCCAGACCTCGATGCAGGGCATCCTCGACTATCTCCGCGCCGACCCCGCGCGCGGTGCGGCGGTGATGAACGAGAATCCCAGCTGGGTCTTTTTCCGCGAACTCACCGGCCCGGGTCCGCTCGGCGCGCTCGGCGTGCCGGTGACCGGCCGCGCCAGCGTTGCCGCCGATCCCAAATATACCCCGCTCGGTGCGCCCGTCTTCCTCTCGCTCGACCGCGCCGAACCGGGTGGGCTGTGGATCGCACAGGACACCGGCGGCGCGATCCGCGGCGCCAACCGCTTCGACAGCTTCTGGGGCGCCGGCAATGATGCGCGCGCCATCGCCGGCGGCATGGCCGGGCGCGGCTCGGCGCTGATCCTCCTGCCGCGCACCAGCATCGCGCGCCTCATCCGGCGCTGACCATGGCGCGCCGGCTCGCCCCCGACGAGTCGGCGCTCTGGAAAAAGGTCGCGGCGACGGTCACCCCGATCGTCAAGCGGCCCGCCCCGCTAACTCCCGTCGCCCCGCCGACGGTCAAGCCGCCCAAAGCGCAGCCGCGCATCGTCGCGCCGCCCGCCGCCCGCGCGCCGTCGCCGCTCCCGCCGCCGCGCCGCACGCACAGCAGCGCGACGCTCGACGGCCATTGGGACCGCCGCCTGCGCAAGGGGCTCGTCCGCCCCGACATGAGCATCGACCTCCACGGCCACACGCTGGCCTCGGCTCAGGCCTTGCTCGATGACAGCATCCACCGCGCACTCATTCGCGGCGCGCGCGTGCTGCTCGTGGTCGCCGGCCGTCTCCGCCCCGGTGCCGACCGCCTGCCGCAGATGCATGGCGACCCGCGCCCGCGCGGCGCGATCCGCGCCTCGCTCCCCGACTGGCTTGCCTATTCGCCCTACGCCGACCAGATCGTTGCGCTGCGCCCCGCGCATATCAGCCATGGCGGCGCCGGGGCGGTCTATGTCATCCTGCGCCGCGCCCGCGACGACTAGCAGAGCGCGCGCACCAATATCCCGCGATAGATCGCCGCCAGCTTGTGCAGGTCGGCGACCGCGACCGCCTCGTCGAGCTTGTGCATCGTCGCATTGGTCAGCCCGAATTCGACCACCGGGCACAGCGCGTGCAGGAAACGCGCGTCGGACGTTCCTCCCGTCGTCGACATTTCGGGCATGATGTCGGTCTCGGCATGGATCGCCTCGGCGACCAGCCCCGACAAATCGCCCGGCGGGGTCAGGAACGCCTCGCCCGACACCTTGCCCAAGACCTTCGCATTGGGCTCGACATCGTGCGCGATGCGCTCGATCATCGCGACCAGATCGGCGCCCTTGTGCGCGTCGTTGAAACGGATCGACAGCCGCGCGCGCGCCGACGCGGGGATGACATTGGTCGCGCCATTGCCGACCTCGATGTCGGTGAACTCGATGTTCGACGGCTGGAACCAGTCATTCCCTTCGTCGAGCGCCACCGCGTCGATCGCCGCCATGATCCGGACCAGCTTGGGGATCGGATTGTCGGCAAGGTGCGGATAGGCGACATGCCCCTGCGTCCCCGGCACGTCGATCCAGATATTGACCGACCCGCGCCGCCCGATCTTCACCATGTCGCCGAGCCGGTTGACCGACGTCGGCTCGCCGACGACGATCATGTCGGGCTTCACCCCGCGCCCCGCCATATGCTCCATCAGCGCGCGGGTGCCGAAGATCGCGGGGCCTTCCTCGTCGCCGGTGATGATCAGGCTGATCGTTCCCGCCTCGGCCGGCATCGCCGCCGCCGCCGCGACGAAGGCGGCGATCGATCCCTTCATGTCGACCGCCCCGCGCCCGTAGAGCAGCTCGCCGCGTACCTCGGGCGCAAAGGCATCGCCGGTCCAGCCCACCCCCGGCGGCACGACGTCGAGGTGCCCGGCAAAACCGAAATGCCGCGGTCCCTTGCCTTGACGCACCGCGAGCAGGTTCTCGACCGGCCCGTCGGGTTCGATCCCGTCGATGAAGCGCTCGACCGTGAAGCCCAGCGGGACGAGCGCCGCCTCGAGCACGTCGAACACCGCGCCGGTGGCGGGGGTGACGGAGGGGGCGGCGATCAGCGCGCTCGCGAGTTCTACGGGGTCGATGGCGTGGGTCATGGCGCCCCCATACCCGTTCGTGTCGAGCGAAGTCGAGACACGTTGGCGCGGCGCATCTCGACTTCGCTCGATGCGAACGGCAAAAAGGTGGGCGGAGGATCCCCATGCCCAAGCTCGATCTCGACGCCATCCCGCAAACCAATGCGACCGGCTATCCCGCGCCCTATGACGCAGCGGTGCAGGGCCGCTGGTACCGCCGCCTCGCCCCCGTCACCGGGATCAGCGATTTCGCCGCGAGCCATGTCACCCTCAAACCCGGCGCGATGTCGTCGCAGCGCCACTGGCACGACGGCGAGGACGAGATGGTGATCATGATCGCGGGCGAAGCGACGCTCGTCGAGGATGATGGACGATATCCGATGCGCCCCGGCGACATCGCGGTGTGGCCGAAGGGCAGCACGAACGGCCATCACCTCGTCAACGAATCGGACGCCGACTGCATCCTCGTCGCGCTCGGCGGCGGCAAGAAATACGACATCGGCGGCGGCTATTCGGACATCGACATGCTGTTCGGCCCCGACGGCTATTTCCACAAGGACGGCACGCCCTATCCGGCGAAGCGCATACCCTAGTCGATCCGGAACCCCGTCATCGTGAATTTCGCCGGCGCCGTCGCATAGACGCCGTGCCCGCGCGCGTTCGACGATCCGAAGACCAGCCCGACCCGTTCGACATCGGCGAGCGCCTCGCGCATCGCGCCGGGGCTCTTCGCCGCCGGCTGCCCCAGCACCGAAATCCACTGCGGATCGTCGAGGCTGACGCTGATTTCGCCCACCCCCGGCGCCAGCTCCTTCACGCTCGCCGACGGCGCGTACCAGCGATAATATTGGTAATGGCCGCGCGCGTTCCAATTGTCGCCGCGCCGCTGGAGATAGAGCGACACCGTGCCCGCGCGGTCGGGGTTCGCCTGCGGGACGAAGCGCGTGCCCGCCCTGGCATCGACGCGGTAGCGCACGACGATCCGCGACTTGCCGGCGAGCGATCCGGGGCGGAAGGTCACATAATGGACATGCCCCGCCGCCTTGCTGCCGACGGGAAAGTCGAACGACCAGCCGCCGCGCTCGGGCCGCGGCGCGAGCGGCATGTTCACCGAATAATTTTTGCCGCGGATGATCGGACCGATCTCCCAGCCCGAAGCGGCGGGTGCGGCGGCGGCGACGACGGCGGTACCGAGCGCGAGGGCGGAGGCAAGAAGGATCTTCTTCATGTCGCTCTCTTACCGCCTCCGATGCAGCCCGCGCTGAACGCCGCGTTCATCGCGGCGACACCTCAGCCCTCGGCCTTCTCGAACTGCTCGATCACCCAATCCTCGGCCTGCGCGCCGCCGATCCATTCCTGCATGCACGGATGGCTGATCACCGCCTGGCAATAGGGCAGGGCAAAGCGCGGCAGCGGGATCGAGTAAGTGATGAAGCGCGTCACCACCGGCGCGAACATCATGTCGACCGCCGACCATGCGCCGAACAGGAAATCGCCTTCGCCGCCAAAGCGCGCGCGCGCCTCGGCCCAGATCTGCAGGATGCGCACGACATCGGCCTGCACCTCGGGGAGCAGTTCGGCGGCCGGATAGATGCGGCGGATGTTCATGCTGTGGTTGCGGCGCAGGGCCGCAAAGCTCGAATGCATTTCGGCCGCCATCGACCGTGCCATCGCGCGCGCGGCGATATCGGTCGGCCAATAGCCACGCTCGCCGCCTGTCTTTTCGTCGAGATAGTCGACGATCGCCAGGCTGTCCCACACGACGATATCGTCGCCGTCCCACAGGATCGGCACCTTGCCGCCCGACGGCGCGAACTCGTCGCCCTCGCGGCGGTTCGACCAGTCCTCGTCATACAGCGGGACGGTGACCTCCTCGAACGGCAGCCCGCTATGCTTGGCCGCCAGCCAGCCGCGCAGGCTCCAGCTCGAATACGCCTTATTGCCGATGAACAGTTTCATGGGGTCTCCCTCTTTGCTTCTCCCTCAAGGGGAGAGAAGCGAAAGTCAAACCTCCACCGCCTCCAGCACCGCCGTCCGCAACTCGGCGATGCCCATGCCCTTTTCGCTGCTGGTGACGATCACCTCGGGGTGCGCGGCCGGATGCTTGCGCGCCTCGACCTCGGTCGCGGCGAGCACGGCGGCGAGGTCGGTCGCCTTCACCTTGTCGGCCTTGGTCAGCACGATGCGGTAACTCACCGCCGCGGTGTCGAGCATTTCCAGCACGTCGCGGTCGACGTCCTTGATCCCGTGGCGGCTGTCGATCAGCACCAGCGTGCGCTTCAGCACCTGCCGCCCGCGCAGATAATCGTTGATCAGGAAGCGCCATTTCTTGACGACATCCTTCGGCGCCTTGGCAAAGCCGTAACCGGGCATGTCGACCAGCCGGAACACCAGAGGCGCGCCGACGTCGAAATAGTTCAATTCCTGCGTTCGTCCCGGCGTCACCGACGTGCGCGCCAGCCCGTTGCGGTTGGTCAGCGCGTTGAGCAGCGACGACTTGCCGACGTTCGACCGGCCCGCGAACGCGATTTCGGGCACGCCCGGCGCGGGCAGATGCTCGAGCGCCGGCGCCGACTTCAGAAAGGCGATCGGCCCCGAGAACAGCTTGCGCGCGCGCTCGGGGCGCTCGGGATCGATCCCGGGCCCAGATGGGTCAGCTTGCTGGTCGTCGCTCACTTCGCTGCCGCCGCCCTCAGCGCCGGGAACTTGCGGTACATCCACTGCTGCTGCGCGATCGACAGGCAGTTGTTGGTGATCCAGTACAGCAGCAGGCCCGCGGCAAAGGGCGCCATGATGAACATGAACATCCACGGCATGATCTTGAACACCTGCGCCTGCACCGGGTCGGTCGGCGGCGGGTTCAGGCGGAACTGCAGCCACATGGTGACGCCCAGGATCACCGCCATCACGCCAATGCTCAACAGCGACGGCGGGGTGAACTTGAGATAGCCGAACAGGTTCAGGATCATCGCCGGATCCTGCGCCGACAAATCCTTGATCCATAGCGCGAAGGGCTGGTGGCGCATTTCGATCGTCAGCATCAGCACCTTGTACAGCGCGTAAAAGATCGGGATCTGGATCAGGATCGGCAGACAGCCCGCCAGCGGGTTGATCTTCTCGTCCTTGTACAGCTTCATCAGCTCTTGCTGCTGCTTCTGCTTGTCGTCCTTATACCGTTCCTGCAGCGCCTTCATCTTCGGCTGGACGAGGCGCATCTGCGCCATCGACGCGAACTGCTTGTTGGCGATCGGGAACATCAGCAGGCGGATGATCAGCGTCAGCACCATGATCGCGACACCGAAGTTGCCGACCTGCTTGAACAGCCAGTCGAGCAGTTTGAAGATCGGGATTTCGAAGAAGTCGAACCAGCCCCAGTCGATCGCGTGCGACAGGCGCGTGATGCCGAGGTTGTCGGTATAATTTTCGAGGACGCTCACTTCCTTCGCGCCGGCAAAGATGCGGCTCGTCGTCGTGATCTGTTGCCCCGGCGCGATCGATTTGAAATCGCGTGCGAACATCATCTGGTAATTGTCGGCCTGCGGCGACGTCATCGACGCGCTGATGCGCTCGCCCTTCGCGGGGATGATCGCGGCCAGCCAATATTTGTCGGTAAAGCCCAGCCAGGCACCGGAGTGATAGGAAATCTTGCGGCCGGGCGCTTCTTCGATCTCGCCATAATTGGTGTAGGTCGACTTGGCGTCGAGGAAGCCGGTCGGGCCGACATGCGTCGTCCAGCTGTCCTGCTCATGCGGGTCGGTGGGCTTGCCCAGCCGATCGATCAACGCATAGCTGCTCGTGGTCAGCGGCACGGTGCCGGCGTTGACCATCGTCTGCTTCGCGGTGATCAGATAATCCTTGTCGATGCTATATTCGATGCGAAAGCTCTGCCCGGCGCCGTTCGACCAGTTCAGCGTCACCGGGGTGGTCGGGGTCAGCTTGGCCCCCGTTGCGGTCCACACGCTGCTCTGGTTGGGCAGCAGCGCGAGCTGCGCGGGGGTGGCGTTCGGGATCGACCAGCCGATGCTGGCGAAATAGGCCGACTTGGTATTGCCCGGCGCGAACAGGCGCACCGCGGGCGAGTCCTTTTTGATCGTCTGGCGATATTTGGTCAGCGTGATGTCGTCGATGCGCGCGCCGACCAGGTTGATCGACCCCGTGATCGTCGGGGTCTCGATCGGAATGCGGTTGCCGCCGGCCAGCGCGGCCTCGACCGACCGGAGCGGCTGCGCGACGGGCGCCGCGGTGGCGGGGGCGCCCCCCGTCTGCGGGATGCCCGGAACACCCGGCGTCGCGGCGGGGGCCGCGCCCGGCGCGCCCGCGACCGTCTTGGTCACATCGGGCTTGGGCGGGGTCGGAAAGAACTTCTCCGACACAAAGCTCCAGCCGAACAAAATCGCTGCCGACAGCAACAATGCCGTGATCCAGTTACGCTTGTCGTCCACGCTGGTTGGTCTCTCTTCGTGTCTAATCGGGGATTATGGAACGGGGTCGTAGCCGTGGCCGCCCCAAGGATGGCAGCGCAATAGCCGCTTTGTCGCGATCCAGCCACCCTTGATCGCGCCATATTTCTGCAGCGCAGTGATGGCATAGGCGCTGCACGACGGGGCATAGCGGCAGGTCGGAGGCAGGATGCGCGACGGGCCCAATTGCCAGCCGCGCGCGATCAGGATCATCAGCTTGGCGATCATGCGGCGGGCGCCTCGGTCGCCGGCCGTTTCGCCAGCTTCTTCGCGGCGCGGGCGAGCGCGGTGTCGAGCTGTTCGCCGAGCTCGGCAAAGACGATGTCGTTGCCGCCGGGCCGGCCGATCAGCACATGGTTCGCGCCCGCGATCCCCGATTCGGGCAACGCGGCACGGCACAATGCGCGCAGCCGGCGTTTCATCCGGTTGCGCGTGACGGCGTTGCCGACCTTCTTGCTGACGGTGTAACCGATGCCGATGCCCGAATCATCGTCGCCGCGTGCGTGCACGAGCAGGACGAATCCGGGCATGGGAAAGCGAAGGCCGCGGTTGGCGGCCAGGAATTCGCTGCGTTTGCTAAGCGTGCGCATCGGGCCAGCCGACACGCGAGCTGCGGTCAGGCCGACAGCTTCTTGCGGCCCTGGGCGCGGCGGTTCGCGAGGACCTTGCGGCCACCGACGGTCGCCTTGCGGGCGCGGAAACCATGGCGACGCTTGCGCACCAGGCGGCTCGGTTGAAAGGTACGCTTCATCGCGGTTATCCCTAAATCTCGGCTCTAACAGAAAAGGGCCGCCAAACGTGGGCGGCCACTGATGGGGGCGCGGATAAGCGGGATTCGGCCGAAAGTCAATCGGCCCCGGTCGCTTTTGGCGATCAATCGCCATCGGGGCGGGGTTTCGTCGGGCGGGCTTGGCCCTCGGCGTCGCGCAGCCGTCGCCGCGCCGCGCTCGCGCGCCGCATCACGCGGTCGGTCCAGCCGGCATAGCGCGGGTGCCGCCGCTTGAAGCGCACATAGATGCGTTTCGCCCAGGCGCTGTTCTGCAGGCACAGCATCAGCCCCAGTGGAAAGACGATCAGAAAGCCGGGCCCCGGCAGCGGCCCGATGATGACCGCGACGATCATCAGCAGGATGCCGAGGCAGAAGAGCGAAAGCCGAACCTGCGCGGTCGACCGCAATCGCTGGTAAAGGCTGCGCTTTGCCATGCACGGCGATGTGGGGAAGCCACGGGCGTGTTACAAGGACAAAACAGCTTCGACTCGCCCTCCCCCTTGATGGGGGAGGCAGCGAGACTTGCGAACTTGTTCGCTAGTCGCAGCGGAGGGGGTGCGGTTTCGGACTGGAACCGTGATCGAAGGACGCGGCATCACCCCCATCCAACTCCGCCTGGCGCCTTTGGCGCAAGGCTTCATATCCTTCCCCCATCAAGGGGGAAGGCGACAGTCAGTTCAGCGTGACGTAGCGCGCCATGTCGTCGCGCGTCAGATAGGTGACATCGTCGAACGGCGTCGCATTGGTCATCGTGTAAAAGGCGCGCGCCTTGGCGTCGTCGAGGCCCATTTCGCGATAATAGCTCAGATATTCGGCGTGCACCGGGTCGCTTTCGGGATAGTCGCGCGCCTCGCGGCCATATTCGTCGGCCCAGCTGTGCACGCCGAACTCTGCGTCGGGGGCTGCGCTGCGTCTGACGCCCGCCATCCAGAGTTCGACCGCGCCCGAACGCACCGATCCGCCGCGCGGCACGATCGTTTCCATGCCGGCGCGCCGGATCGCGCGGGCAAGGATCAGGTTCGCCGCCTCGTCGAGGCTGCCGGGGCAATCGACCATCTCGATCCGCTTCAGCGTGGGATGCGCCGCCATCATCGCCGCGAACTGGCGCGGCGTCGCGCCGTCGACGTCGCCCGCCATGCGCACCGTCGTGGCGTCGATCACCGAAAAGGGCCCGTACTGCGCCTTCGCGCGGCCGAGCGTCGCAAGATCGGCATGCGGGGCATAGCGCCGCGTCGCGCCCCCGAAATCGTCGGCGCCTGCGTCGGCGGCCAGCGCATCGTCGCCCAGCAGCGCTTCATCCTCGTCGATGAAACCCTCGTCGTCGCCAAAGACGTCGCCCTCGTCACCGCCGCTGACCGTATAGGTCCAGGTCACCGTCGTGGTCGTGATCACCTGCTGCGCGCGCGCCGGCGCGAACGCCAGCACGCCGGCGAGCAGCGCGACGATCAGGGTACGGGCAAGGGCGGCGGCGGAAAGCATGAAGCCGCTTTCGCGCGCGCGCGCTTGCCAAAAGGCAAAGCGGCGCGGTCAGCGCTTCATTAACCACACCGCCGCCGTGCCGTTTCGGGACGGCGACGCCGCAAAGGTTAATCGCGGTCGGGCGCCCCGAGCGGGAAATAATGGCGATAGCGCCGCGCATCCTCGACGCAGCGCGCCACCGACAGATGCGCGAGCAGCCGCGCACGATAGCCGCGCAGATTCTCGTATTTCGCGTCGATCCGATACACCCAGTCGGCATAGAAGAGCGCCGGCGCCGCCGCGCAATCGGCGAGCGTGAAGCCATAAGGCGTCGCCCAGCCGCCCCCCGCCAGTTCCTTGTCGAGCCAGGCATAGATCGTCTCGAGCCGCGCATGCGTCTGTTCGACGATCATCGGCAGATGGTTTTCGGGGCCGCGGATGGCGTCGTTCACCACCTCCTGCATCCGGTTCATCACCTGGTTGTCGAAGATGCGGTCGAACAGGCGTACTTTCAGCGCCGCGTCGGCGTCCTCGGGGATCATCCGCGGTTCGGGCACCAGCCGGTCGAGATATTCGATCATCACCGACGTCTCGAACCAGGGCATCCCGTCGTGGACGATCAGCGGGAATTGCCCGACCGGCCAATGCGCGCGCAGCTCGGGCATATGCTCGGGGAATTCGGGGTCGACGTTGCGATAGTCGAATTCCATCCCCTTTTCATGGAGCGCGATCAGCACCTTCCAGCTGTAGGAGGAAAAGGGGTGGCCATAGAAGATCAGCATCAACGAACATCCTTGCGGGTCAGCCAGGCGAGCGGCCAGCCGATGAAGAAGATATGCGGAAACAGCGCGACCGCGCCCTTGAAAAGGTCGGCGGGCGGGAAGGGCGCGCCAAAGCGGACGGGCAGCACGATCGCGTTCATCACCAGATAAAGGCCGAACCCGTAAAGAGTTCCGCTCAGCCACCAGCGTTGCCGGGCGATCGCGGGCACGCGCCGCACCGCCGCGAACCAGAAGGCGACCATCGCGCCCATGATCGCATAATGTGTCGCCAGCCCCGCGAGCGCGCCGCCGAGGCCCCAGTCGCCCGCGCCGTCGCCGAACGGCCCCTTGGCGACGCCGCGCAGCATCCTGCCGGGATCGCTCCCCGCGAGCACGCTCCACAACGCCGCATAGCAAATGTCGAGCGTGCCGCAGAGCAGCCAGGCGCGAACGCTGCGGTCAGGCTTCAACCGCGTCGCCCCGCACCGCCGCCTCGATCTTGGCGATGTCGATCTTCTTCATCGTCATCATCGCGGCAAAGGCGCGCTGCGCGGCCTCGGGGTCGCCGCCCATCGCCGCATCGGTCAGCACGCGCGGGGTGATCTGCCAGTTGAGGCCCCATTTGTCCTTGCACCAGCCGCACTCGCTTTCCTGGCCGCCATTGCCGACGATCGCGTTCCAGTAGCGGTCGGTTTCCTCCTGCGTGTCGGTGTGGACCTGGAAGGAAAAGGCCTCGCTATGCGGAAAGATCGGCCCGCCGTTCAGCCCGACGCACGGGATGCCCAGCACGGTGAAATCGACCGTCAGCGCATCTCCCTTCTTGCCGCCCGGAAAGTCCGAAGGCGCCTTGTGGACCGAACCGACTTTGCTGTCGGGAAAGGTCGCCGCATAGAAATTCGCCGCTTCCTCGGCATCCTTGTCGTACCAGAGGCACAGGCTCACCGGCTGGCTGGTGGGTTGGCTCGTCATCATGTCTCTCCTTTGATGGGTGCCCCGATCGACCACATGTGACCAAATGGGTCTTTGATCTGGGCATAACGGTCCCCCCAGAACATATTGCCCGGCGGCATCACCACGCTCGCTCCCGCCGCCACCGCGCGGTCGAACCAGGCGTCGGCGTCGTCGACCTGCAGGTGCAGGGTCACCCCGTCGGGCGGCCCGCTCTTGTGCTCGACATATTCGGGAAATTCGTCGTGCATCATCAGCGACGCGCCGTTGATCGTCAGATGCGCATGCATCAGCCGCACCCCGTCGTCGGCGGGCATGCGCATGACTTCGGTCGCGCCGAACGCCTTGATATAGAAATCGATCGCCTCGCTCGCGCGGCTGTTGGCGATCGCGATATGCGGGGTGAGGCCGCCGGTGGGGCCCTGTTCGGGGGTTGCCATGGCGCCGCTCCTTATTTTTTCGGTCCGACGAAGCCGATCGGCGCGCCCTGCGGGTCGATCGCGTTCATCGCATATTCGCTGCCGGGGATTTCCATCGGTTCGTTGGTGATCGTGCCGCCGCCCGCCGCCACGGCGGCGCGCGCGCGGTCGATGTCGTCGACCCCGATATAGAAATTCCACACCGGCGCCGGAAATCCTTCCATCAACGGCATCACCGCGCCCAGCCCGACGTCGCCGCGCTGGATGAAGCGGTACGCGCCGATCGGCCCCATATCCATCTCGCCTTCCTGCCCCCAGCCGAAATGCTTCTTGTAAAAGGCGATCGCGGCTTCGGGATCGCTCGTCGCGAGTTCGTTCCAGCGGACGCGCTGCGCCTCGGTCACCGAGAACACGTCGCTCTCCATGCCCTCCGACCCCGGCGGCGGGGTCGGGTCCATGATGTAAAAGGCCGCGCCCTGCGGGTCGGTGACCATCGCGATGCGCCCGACGGGAATGTCCATCGCGGGCATCTGCAGCGCGCCGCCATCGGCCTTGATCGCGTCGACCGCCGCGTCGACGTCATCGACGTGGAGATAGCCGATCCAGAAGGGCCGCGCCCCGCCGGCTTCCATCTCGGCGGTCAGCGCCAGCACCCCGCCGGCGTTGCCGCCGTCGCTGCGCCCGATCATCCGGTAATCGACCCCGCCGGGGGTCGGCTGCCCCTCGGCATCGATCGTCCAGCCGACGACCGCGCCGTAAAAGGCGGCGGCGCCCTTGGGGTCGGGGGTCATCAGCTCGTACCAGATGAAGTTCGATGCATCCGTCATGTCTTTCCTCCTTCGACGGTCGGAAAATAATCCCCGCGACCTTCGGGGGTCATGTCGAGCAGGCCCCACAGCGAATCGACCAGGTCGCCCGCGCGGTGGTGCTGGCCGGGGTCCGACGGCGCGAACGCCATCTCGCTGCCCCAATGGTGGCGAACTGTGTCGCCCTGCTTTCGAAAGACGTTGAAGATCGTCTCGTCCCACTCCTCGCCGGGCTTCAGCTTGCGCTCCTCGCGCATCGCGGGCGGGAATTTGCGCGTGTCGCCGAAATAGTCGGCCGAATAGCGCGTCGTGACGTCGGACAGGAACGTGAAGTGCGGCCAGCCGCGCACCCGCGCCCATTCGGCGAGCCGCGCGATCGGCGACTTGGCGACGATATAGAGCGGGGCGCGGTCGTCGATATAGCGCGCGCCGCCGTCGACCGAATCGAGCATATGCGTGCAGCCGGGGCAGGGCGTGTCGCGCTCGGCGTTCCACATGAAGCTGTAGAGGATGATCGTCGGCTTGCCCGCGAACAGCTCGGACAGCTTGACCGTCTCGGGCCGCTGATAGGCGCCGATGCGCTCGAACACATAATCCTCGGCGATCTCGCCGCCGGGCGGCAGCGCGCGCCGCTGCGCCGCGACCGCTTCGATCTGCCGCCGCAGCGCGATCTCCTCGTCGAGCAACGCGTTGCGCGCGGTCCGGTAATCGGCGCTCTCATTGGGATAGCTGATGTGGTGCATGAGACTGCTCCTAAAGCCCCTCCCCTTCAGGGGAGGGCAGCGAGACTTGGCAGCTTGCTGCCTAGTCGCAGCGGGTGGGGCCATCGGCCTTGCGCAATCTCGCAGGCCCCCACCCCAACCCCTCCCCTAAAGGGGAGGGGCTGTAAGCCCGCTCAAGCCTCCACGATCGGCTTAAAGCCGCCATAGATCATGCGCTTGCCGTCAAAGGTCTGGTCGTTCGGATCATGCTGCATCCGCTCGTCCTTCATCACCTTGTCCCAGCCGGCCTGGCGCGTTTCCTTGTCGGGCCATTCGACCCAGCTGAACACGACGCTCTCGCCGTCTTGTCTGTGCGCGGCGCGATTGAAGTCGGTGACCTTGCCGTCGGACACATCGTCGCCCCACGCCTCGACGACGCGCGTCGCGCCATGGTCGCGGAACACGGACGAGGCCTTCTCTGCCATCGCGCGATAGGCTTCCTTGTTCGCGTCGGGCACCGGGACGATATAGCCGTCGGCATAACCGAAGCCGCCTTCCGCACTGTCGTCGAGCAGCGAGTCGAAACCCGCGACGATCATGCGTTTGCCGTCGAACGGCATCTCGCCGCCCATCGCCGCCATGCGCGGATCGTTCATCATCTTCTCGGTCGCGGCGTCGCGCGTCGCCTTGTCGGGATATTCGAACCAGCTGAACACGACGGTCTCGTCGGGCTTCGCCTGCACCGCGCCCTTGAAGTCGTTGACCTTGCCGTCGGGCACATCGTCGCCCCAGCATTCGACCATGCGCGCGACGCCGAATTCCTTGAACAGGGGTGCGGCGTCGGCGGCGTGCTTGCGATAGGCTTCCTTGTTGGCGGTCGGCACCGCGACCACAAATCCTTCTACATAGGTCATCTTGTCTCTCCTTGGGGGGTGGGAGGGGGATCAGGCGGCGGGAGGTCCCGCTTCTTCGCTGAAGGCGGCAAGCTGCGCGGCGAGCGCGCGCTGAAAGGCGGGACGGGCAAGGCAGCGGTCGAGATAGGCCTGCAGCCGCGGCTGCTCGGCGATCAGCCCCGCTTCGACCGCTTCGCGCAGCACCGTTGCCATCGCGATGTCGGCGACGGTGAATTCGCCCGTCAGATAGTCCTTGTCGCCGATCGCATCGTCGAGGCGGCCGAGCCGGCCCTGGATGAACTCGATCAGGCTCGGGCGGCGCAGCTTCGCCCATTCCTCGTCGGCCGAGAAAATATCGACATTGCCGAGTTCGAACAGCATCGGTTCGACGCTGTTATAGGCGGCGAACAGCCAGGCGAGCGTATTGGCGCGCGCCTGCGCGTCGCGCGGCATCAGCCGGGCGTCCTTCTCCGCAAGGTGGAGCAGGATCGCGCCGCTTTCGAACAGGCGGATGCCGCCGTCGTTGAGCACGGGGACCTGCCCCCATGGCTGGAACAGGAAATGGTCGGCGGGACGGTTGACCGCGCTGATCAGATGCTCGGCATAATCGAGCCCGATTTCCTCGCACGCCCAGCGCGGGCGCAGGTCGCGGACGAAGCCGCGCGCGAAATCGGGTACCCAGTCGAAAGCGGTGACTTCCAGCTTGCTGTCGGGGTTCACGGGCATGGCGGTATCTCCTCGGTTGAGCGCGGGTTCAGGCGGGCAGCGGTTCGCCGACCGCGCAGTCGGCCAGATGCGCCGCCATCGCGCTTTGAAAGGCAGGGCGCGCGGTGCCGCGCGCGACATAGGCGACAAGATTGGGAGTGGGCGCCAGCAGCGCCGGGCTCGCGTTGCGCAGCACGTCGATCATCACGATGTCGCCGATCGAAAAATCGGCTTCGAGCCAGTCGCGCTGCCCCAGCGCCTCCGACAATCGGGCCAGCCGCTGCTCGGCAAAGGGCTTCGCCGCGTCGATCGCTCCCGCCATCCAGTCGGTGCCCTGTCCCTTGACGGTCAGTACGACCAAAGTCTGGATCATCGGCTCGACGCTGTTGAGCGCGGCGATCGTCCAGCTGATCGCGCGCCCGCGCGCCGCTTTATCCCGCGGCAACAGGCGCGCGTCGCTTTCGCCGATATGGATCAGGATCGACCCCGATTCGAAGAGGATCAGATCGTCTTCCTTATAGACCGGCACCTGCCCGAACGGCTGGTCGGCCAGATAGGCCGGTGCCTTGTCCTCGAAAATGCCGCCGATCAGCCGCGTGCGATACGCCCGGCCGATTTCGTCGAGCGCCCAGCGGATGCGGATGTCCTTGATGCGGCCGCGGGCAAAGTCGGGCACCGATCGATAGGCGGTGATTTCGGGGAGGGCAGGGGTCGGAGCAGGCATGATCAGTCCCTTTTCCCTTTGATATAGGCGACGATCGACATCGCGTGGCCGTGGCCCAGTTCGAAATCGCCCTTCAGCCAGTCGACGACGGCCGTGGCCTTGACGCCGGGGGCAAGCCCCTTGTCGTCGGCAAGGCCCTTGCCGATCGCGAGACTGCGCAGCTCTTCGGCCGATTTTCCGGTCTTGGCTTCGACATTGTCGAGATAGGCCTGGAAGCTCATGCCGCCGCTCCCTTCGAAAGCGGGATCAGCGCCCGCACGCGCGGGTCGCGCAGCCACAGCCCGCCCCACAGCATCACGCCCAGATAGACGCCGAACAGGCTGTGGCTGAACAAGGGGCTGTTGATGCGGACATGCGTCGCGATCGCGCCGCCGAGATAGCCGGTGATCAGGATCGCGCCGAGGATCGCCGTCGGCCGCCAGATGTGGAGGATCGTCGGGACCAGCAGCAGCGTGCCGAGCAGATACATGGTCGGCACGTCGAGCGGCCAGCCGAGGCCCGGCGGGCTGTATTTGATCGCCGTTTCGGGCGAGGCCAGCTTCAGCCCGGCGTCGAAGAGGAGGAAGAGGATCACGAGGCCGCTGAGGACGCGGCCGGCGATCAATTGACCCTTGGTGGGGACTGCGTCGGTCATCTCTTCCTCCTCCCGAACCGCGTGTCAGGCCGTCGCTTCGGCGGGCATCTCGCCGCTCGCCGCGGCGGGGTCCATCCACATCACTTCCCAGATATGGCCGTCGGGATCCTCGAAGCTGCGGCCGTACATGAAGCCGCCATAGTCCTGCGTCGGGGTGGGGTCGGCCTTGCCGCCGACGGCGGTCGCTTTGTCGACCTGCGCATCGACGGCGGCGCGGCTGTCGGCCGAGACGCAGAGCAGCACCTGCGCGGCCCGATGCGCGTCGGGGATCGCCTTCGAGGTGAAGGTCGCCCATTTTTCATGCGTCAGCAGCATGACGTGGATCGACCCTTCGGCCACCACCATGCACGCGGCGGTCTCGTCGGTGAAGGCCGGGTTGTTGACCGCGCCGACCGCCTCGTAAAAGGCCTTCGACTTGCCCAAGTCGGTCACGGGCAGGTTGATGAAGATCATCTGCGACATTGGGGGCACTCCTCTCTTCGAAAAACGGGCTCAGGCGTCGCCGAACAGCATCCGGACATAACGCTTCAAATGGGTGACGGTGCCGCGGGCAATCGCCGGGTCGTTCGTCGTTTTCGCCAGGACGAAGGCGCCCTGCAGCACCGACTGGACATGCTGCGCCAGACCGAGTGCGGTGACATCTTCGGGCGCGCCATGAACATCGATCGCCGCCTGGATGTCGGGGGCCAGCGCCTGGCAATAGGCGTTGATGCTCGCCTCGCACGCCGCGCGGATGCGGTCGCTCGTCGCATAGGCTTCCTGCACCATCGTGCCGACGAAGCAGGTATAATCCTCGGTCGGGCCGTCGAGCATCGACAGCCGGAAATCGATATGGCCGAGCAATCGGTCGAGCGGGTCGTCGAGCTTGGTGTGCGGCGCCAGTTCGAACATCGGCCGCGCGCGCTCGGTCCAGCCCTCGGCGGCGGCGACGCCCAGTGCCTCTTTCGATGCGAAATGGTGGAAGAAGGCCCCTTTCGTCACCCCCGCGACCGCGCAGATCTCGTCGACGCTCGTCGCGGCATAGCCCTGCTTGCGCACCGTGCTGTGCGCCGCCGCGATCAGCGCCGCGCGGGCACTGCCGCGCGGCGCGCGGCGCGCTGCTGCGGTTCCCGCACTGCTCGCGTCCGTCATCGCGGCGACGGGCGTGGATCGGGGAGGGGGCTGAGTCGGGTTCATGCGACTCGACATACCGACCAGTTGGTATGTTGTCAAATCCCGCCCCGAAGCGGGCACCCGATGTCACGCTGCGCGGCACTTTCGCCAACTTCCAAAAAGACTCGCCTTCGCTGGGCTTTGCCCTAAAAGACGACGAGAACAAAGCGGGCACATCGTCCGTTTCGGGGGGATTGCCATGGTCGCGATCGTGTCCACCGTCGCCTATCTCGGCCTCGAAGCGCGCGGGGTCGAGGTGCAGTGCCAGATCTCGCCGGGCCTGCCGCGCTTCGTTGTTGTCGGCCTGCCCGACAAGGCGGTCGGCGAAAGCCGCGAACGCGTCCGCGCCGCGATCGCCGCGATCGGCCTCTCGCTCCCGCCCAAGGTCATCACGGTCAATCTCTCGCCCGCCGACCTGCCCAAGGAGGGCTCGCACTACGACCTGCCGATCGCGCTCGCGCTGCTCGGCGCGATGGGGGTGATCGATGCCGAAACGCTCGCCGCCTACGTCGTCGTCGGCGAACTCGGCCTCGACGGCCGCGTCGCCGCCTCGCCCGGCGTGCTGCTCGCCGCGCTCCATGCGGGCAGCCAGGACCGCGGGCTGATCTGCCCCGTCGCACAGGGGCCCGAAGCGGCATGGGCGGGCAACGTCGAGGTGCTCGCGGCGCCCGACCTGCTCTCGCTCCTCAATCATTTTCGGGGCAATGCGCTGCTCGCCCCGCCGCGCCCCGGCGAAGCCGAGGAGCCGCGCCGCATGGCCGACCTCGCGCAGGTGAAGGGGCAGGAGGTCGCCAAGCGCGCGCTCGAAATCGCCGCCGCGGGCGGCCACAATCTCTTGATGGTCGGACCGCCGGGCGCGGGCAAGTCGCTGATGGCGGCGTGCCTGCCGGGCATCTTGCCCGACCTCGATCCCGGCGAGGCGCTCGAAGTGTCGATGATCGCCTCGGTCGCGGGCCAGCTCGAAGGCGGCCGCCTCGTCCGTGCCCGCCCGTTTCGCAGCCCGCATCACAGCGCCTCGATGCCCGCGCTCGTCGGCGGCGGCCTGCGGGTACGTCCCGGCGAGGTCAGCCTCGCGCATCTCGGCGTGCTTTTCCTCGACGAGCTGCCCGAATTCCAGCGCACCGTGCTCGACTCGCTGCGCCAGCCGCTCGAGACGGGGGAGGTCAGCGTCGCACGCGCCAATGCGCATGTGACTTTCCCGGCGCGGGTGCAGATGGTCGCGGCGATGAACCCGTGCCGCTGCGGCCATCTCGGCGACCCCGCGCTCGCCTGCAGCCGCGCGCCGCGCTGCGCCGCCGATTATCAGGCGAAGGTGTCGGGGCCGCTGCTCGACCGCATCGACCTGCATGTCGAGGTGCAGGCGGTGAGCGCCGCCGACCTCGTCCTGCCGCCGCCGTCCGAAGGCAGCGCCGAGGTTGCCGCGCGCGTCGCGGCGGCGCGCGCTGTGCAGACGCGGCGCTACGCCGACCACAAGGCGCGCACCAATGCCGAGATCGACGGCGAGCTGCTCGAAAGCGTCGCCAGCCCCGACGAGCCCGGCCGCAAACTGCTCGCGCAGGCCGCCGACGCGATGCGGCTCTCGGCGCGCGGCTATACCCGCATCCTGCGCGTCGCCCGGACGATCGCCGACCTGTCGGGCGCCGACACCATCGGCCGCATCCACCTCGCCGAAGCGCTGAGCTATCGGCGGCAGGCGCCGCGCAGCTGATGGCCGATATCCGCTTCGAGGCCGAGATCATCGAGTGGCGCGGGCCCGCGCCCTATCTGTTCGCGGTCATACCCGAACGCCGGGTCGCCGACATCCGCTATGCCGCGCTGTCCGAAAGCTATGGATGGGGCGTTGTGCCGGTGGTTGCACGGCTCGGCTCGACCGAGTTCGCGACCTCGCTCTTCCCGCGCGGCGGCACCTATCTGCTGCCGATCAAGGTCGCGGTCCAAAGGGCGGAGGCGGTCGGGCTGGGCGACCGGGTTCGCGTCGCGTTGCGCGTCGGTCGGCCGGACCGACGCTGATCGATGGTAAAGATTTTCGAACCTATTGATGCCATAGCGGGGCCATGACGGGGGCAGGCAGGACTTTGACGAAGCTGTACGGCAGGCTGGTGCTGGCGCTGCTCCTGCTCGCGGCTGTCGTCGCGCCGGCACCGGCAAGCGCAGAGGCCCTGACCGTCGGTCATGGCCTCTGCAACGCGGTGAGTCCGCTCGGCACGCCCGACACCGATCTGCGGGCGCAACGCTTTTCCTGCGGCGAAGTATCGGCCGGCTATCATAGCGCCAGCCTGTGGCTGCAGACCGATCCTGCGCATATCCGCCTTTCGCGTGGCGACCTTGTGCTCATGGTCCACCAGAGCCGGTTCGACCGGCTCGCGGTCGCCTTCACCTATGCCGACGGGGTTACGCGTTGGCAGCAGGTGCGGCAGGGTGACTATGGATCCAACTGGCGCGCCGGGGGTCAGATCGCGTTCGAGGCGCCCGAGCGCGGCGTGCCGCTGGCATCGGTGACGCTGCGTTTCGACCGGCTCGCAAGCATCGGCCTGATGCGCGCGCGCCTGTTGCCGAAGGCCGACGCCGTCGTCCAGTCGACCGGCATGGCGGTCGCGGTCGGCGCGGCGCTGACCCTGCTGCTCGTCAGCGGCATCTACAGCCTGTCGCTCGCGGTTGCGGTGCGCCGCCAATATCTCGCCTGGCAGGCGGCCTGGTCGGCGACGATGCTGCTGTGGGGCTTCATCTGGTCGCAGGCGCATCTCGGGCTATTCCCCGGGCTTGCCGGCACGGTGTCGGCGCAGCTCGCCACCTTCCTCGCCTGCCTGGCCATCGCGATTGCGACGTTCAGCGCGGTGCTTGCGGTGGCTCGCGGGCTCGTCTCGGCGCGGCTTCGCGGTCTCGCGCTGGCGCTCGGCACGATTGTCGGGATCGTCGGCATCCCGCTCGCCATCATCCGCAGCGAGAGCCTCGCGCAATGGGGCAATCTGCTCGGACTCGTGGTCGTCGCCGACCTGATCGCGGTCGCCGCCTATCTCGGCTGGGCATGGCGCCGCGGATCGGTCGAGGCGCGCGACTTCCTCGCCGCGTGGTGTTTGCCGATGGCGGTGCTTGCGTTCATCCATATCGTCGATGTCGACGACAGCGTGTGGGGCGGCGGGTCGAAGCTGCTCGTGCTCGCGGCGGCGACCTGGCAGGCGCTTTGGCTGTCGGCTTCGGCGACACGGCGGCTCGCGCAATTGCGGGTCGAACGCGATCGCGCGCGCGCGTCGGAAGCGCTGGCGCAGCAACTGGCGCGGCGCGATCCGCTCACCGGCCTGCCCAACCGGCGCGGTTTCGTCGAGAGCGTGACGCCGCTGCTCGACCGTGCACGCGCCGATGCGCTGCCCGCGGCGCTGCTGCTCGTCGATATCGACCGCTTCAAATCGATCAACGACGTCCATGGCCATGATGCCGGCGATGCAGTGCTGTGCGAGGTCGGGCGGCGGATCGAGCGCTGGGAAGGGCCGATGTGTACCGTCGCGCGGCTCGGCGGCGAGGAGTTCGGCCTGCTCGTGGTCGGCATGGACGGCATCATATTGAGCCGCTTCGCCGAAAGCGTGCGGCTCGGCATCGCGGCCTGCGACCATAAGGACGCGATCGGCGACCGGTCGGTCACTGCGAGCGTCGGGGTCGCCGAGGTGCGACCCGCGACCGACTTCCAGCAACTATACCGGCTGGCCGACGAAGCGCTTTACGACGCCAAGCGCGGCGGGCGTGACTGCGTTGTCGTCCAGCGCCGAACCGAGGGGAACGGGACCCCCGACGATCTGTCGAACCGCGAAGCCGCGCTGTCGCGCTGACTTCGCGTGCGCGTCAGATGCCGAGCGACGCCGACTTGTTCTCGACGACTTCAAGCGGCGGCGGCGCCTTGGCAGCTGCGCCGTGGCGGCGATGGCTAAGCTTTCCGTCGACCTTGCCGCCATTCTCGATCGTGATCGTTTCATAGACGACATCGCCGGTGATCCGCGCGGTGGCGTGGACGATCAGCGTCTTTGCCTCGATCGAACCGTCGACCAGCCCCGCGATCTTCGCGGTTTCGGCGACGACGGCGCCCTTGATCTCGCTCGCTTCGCCCTGGACGAGGTTGGCACATTTCAGGTCGCCGTCGATCTTGCCATCGACGTGCAGGTCGACGCTGGCCGAGACATTGCCGGTGACGACCACGTCCGATCCGAGGATCGAGAAGGTCGTATGACGGGCGCCGGTCGCCATCTTAGCGGGCACCGCGGGCGACGGAACCGACTCGCTGTCGGGCGTCGGCTTTGACTTCGAGAACATCGGCTTTGGCCTCCAGGAAGCGGCGCGGATTGACCGCCACGCCGTTCAAACGAACTTCAAAATGCAGGTGGCTACCGGTCGAGCGGCCGGTCGAACCCATTTTTGCGATCTGTTCCCCCGCCGCGACCTGCTTGCCCACCGTAGCGGTGAAGCCCGACAAGTGCGCATAGCGGGTTAAGATACCCTGACCATGATCGACCTCGACGACATTGCCATAACCCGACTTCTGCCCGACGAACACGATCTTGCCCGGCGCGGCGGCGAGGATCGGGGTACCGATCGGGCCACGGAAATCGAGCCCGGCGTGCATTGCGCCGCCGCCGGTGAAGGGATCGCTGCGATAGCCGAAGCCCGACGACATCATCAGCACATTGGCGGGGTTGCCCGAGGGCAAAGCGACGAGGGTGCGTTCGAGCACTTCCATGCGGAACAGCGCGCCCTCGAGCGCGGCGAAGGACGGGCCGAGCGTCTTGGCTTTGCCCATTTTGCCACGATAGGGGATGAAGGGACCACCGCGACCGGCGGCCGCGTTGCGGACGAGGTCGGCGGGGTTGAGCCCGAGCGCGGCGACTGCGGTTTCGGCCTTGGCGGCGCGGGCGTTGACTGCGGTTAGCAGCTTGTCGGCAAAGGCTTCCTGGCGCACTTCGAGCTGCGCCAGCGCCTGCGCCTCGGGGGGCAGGCTGGGGTCGATCGCGCTCGTCTTGAGCGTCTTGGCGGCGTCGGTCGCCGACTCGGTGCCGACTTCTTCGGTCACCGCGGACGGATCGACGCCAAAGCTTTCCTTCGACCATTCGTCGAGCTGGTCCTGACGCTCGGCGAGGTCGGCGGCGGTTTCGGCGACGCTGTCGCGATATTTGGCGATACGCGCTTCGGCGGCGGCCGCGGCGGCCTGTTGCTGCGTGACCGCGGCGCGTTCGTCAGCAGTGAGCAGCTGGTTGACCAGGATGGCGAGCGTAATGCCCGCCCAGGCGAGCAGCACCGCGCCCGCGATCAGGGCGACGCGTTTTTGCCAGGTGGCGCTGATTCGGAGGAAACGCACGTGACCGTGCGTGCGGACGAAGATTTCATGGTCTTGAAACAACGCGTTGAAGCGCTGCCGCCAATGGCGGAGACCCGTGGATTTCGATGACAAGTGGCGACCCCATCTTGTTATTTTGTGGAGCCCTCCGCCCCGAATGACGCGCGCCTTATCAGGAGTCCTTTCGACTCGCGAATCCTCCTCGAGCGACTCGCGCCGAGTCGAAAGGGGGATGCGGTGAACGGTGTCAAACGCTGGCAACGATGCCATTTTGGCAGGATTCCAGACCGAATCGCCCGGTAATATTGACGGCTTGCTTACCATTTTCGGTTAGGTTCGGTGCCGTGACCGATATTCCCAACATGACTATGCGGACGGGCGCCGAACCCGCATCACAAGCCGTTGAAAAACGGGACGTAAGGCCGCGTTCGGCGGTCAGCGCCGGGGTCGGCATCGTCGGCCTGATCGGGCTGATGTCTTATTTGCTGATCGCGCGCTACACGCCCGAGATAGCGGGCTTCCTCGGTATCGACTGGGGCAATCGCGGGCCGATGAGCGGGCCCAATTCGGCGATCGCCAGCGTGCTTGCCTGCGCCATCCCGATGGTGCTGTGGTCGGTGTTCGTCGACAAGGTCCACCGCAATCCGTCGACCGGGATCGACTGGGCGCAGCGGCGGCCCTGGCGCGAGACGGTCGACATCAGCCTGACCAAGCTCGCCGGCCTGTGGGCGACCTGGGGACTGATCGCGCTGACCTATGCGACGATGCGCTATTATTGGGAGGGGCAGTATGAATTCTCGATGGAGCTGCTCGAACGCGTTGCGCCCTGGCTGCTGCTGATCTCGGTCCCCTATATGCTGTGGCTCGACCGCCGGCTGATCGAGCCGCGCGACGGCTGTTACCAGTTCGGGCGCTGGCTCGTCGCGCCCGGCCAGCCGGTCGACGGCCGCGCGATCGGGCATCATTTCCGTTCCTGGGGGGTGAAGGGATTCTTCACCGCCTTCATGCTGTCGATCGTGCCGGGCAATTTCTCGAGCCTCGTCACCGTCGACATGGGCGAGGTGCTCGCCAACCCATACATGACCGGCCTGTGGGCGATCAATCTGCTCTACCTCGTCGACGTCCATATCGCGACGGTGGGCTATATCCTGACCGCGCGGCCGCTCGATTCGCATATCCGCACCGCCAATCCCTATGGCATGGCGTGGGTCGCGGCGCTGATCTGTTACCCGCCCTTCATCCTGATGAACGGCGGCCCGCTCGATTACCAGGTGGGCGGCTCCGACTGGGGTTACTGGCTCGAGGGCCATGACAATATCATGATCGTCTGGGGCGTTGCGCTCGTCAGTCTGACCGCGATCTACAGCTGGGCGACGATGGCATTCGGCATCCGCTTTTCGAACCTGACGCACCGCGGCGTGCTGACCCACGGGCCGTATAAATATACGCGCCACCCGGCCTATCTTTCGAAGAATCTGAGCTGGTGGCTGGGCTCGCTGCCCTTCCTCGTCACCGATGGCGGCTGGACCGAGGGATTGCGCAATGTGGTGCTGCTCGGGCTCGTCAGCAGCGTCTATTATTGGCGCGCCAAGACCGAGGAAAAGCATCTGCTCGGCGATCCGGCCTATCAGGCCTATTGGAACTGGGCGCAGGACAATGCGCCGATCCCGCGCTTCTTTGCGAAGCTGTCGGGGCGCAAGCGCCCGCTGATCCGGCTCGAGCCCGACGACCGGATCGGGCCGGTGGCCTAAAAATCCTCCCCGCTTGCGGGGAGCGGACCACCGAAGGTGGTGGAGGGGGCGGGCGTCCTCCAGCGACGCTGCTAAAGGCCGCGAACCCCCTCCGTCAGCCGCTGCGCGGCTGCCACCTCCCCACAAGTGGGTAGGAGCTATCTGCTTAGAACTTCACGCCTGCCTCGACGCCCCAGATGCGGGGTTCGTTGACATAGCTGGTGAGGTTGTTGAAATCGATGCCGCCGGTCGCCGACTTGTCGCCGGTGATGTTGCGGACAAAGCCCGCGACGTCGAAGCGATCGGTCTTGTATCCGACGCGCAGCCCGCCCTCGAGCATCTTGTCGTCCGAGAATTCGACCGACTGATAGAGGAAGAATTGCACCTTCGAGCGGTAATACCAGTCGGTGAAGGCATAAATGGCGCCGTCGCCGACCGGGAATTCATAACCCGCGGTCCAGTTCGCGGTCCACTTCGGCGACTGCGGCAACTGGTTGCCGTCGATCGAGAAGATGCCCGGGCTGCCCGGACGGACCGGGTCGAGCACGGTGCAAGGCGTCGCCGAACCGCAACCCGCGACAAAGGCGTTGGCATCGTCGATCTCCGCGACGTTCCATGCACCGCCGATCGAGAAGGTCAGCCCGGTGGCCGGCGCTGCCTGCAACTCGGCTTCAATCCCGTGACCCTTGGCATCGACGTTAAGCAGGCTCGCGACATTGGCGGTGCCACCGACGGCGGTGAGCTGCAGATCCTTGGTGTCGAAATAATAGCCGGTCAGGTTGAAGCGGACGCGGTTGTCGAGGAAGTTGGTCTTGATCCCGGCTTCATAGGACATCGTCTCTTCCTGATCGGCGGTCGAGATGACGCGCGAGAAGGTCAGGCGGCCCTGCACCGACGGGGCGCGATAGCCGCGCGCAACGCGGGCATAGACGGTGACCGCGTCCGACGCCTCATAGGTCGCGCTCGCGTCCCAGGTCAGCAGCTTGCCCTTCACGGTGGCGGCCTGCGGCGGCACCGGGGTGTTCGGGTTGACGACGAAGATCGGGCGCGTCTCGACCGGACGCGACGCGACGAAATCGCGCGTGTCATGGTTGTAGCGCGCGCCGGCCTGCAGCTTCAGGCCGTTGTCGAACGCATAGTTGACCGAGCCGAAGATGCCATAGGCTTCGCTGTCCTGACGCTGCACCGCGATCGCCGACGGGGTGGCGTCGGTCGGGCCGCCGAACTCGAAGCTCGAGATGTCGAGCTTTTCGTCGAAGTAGAAGGCGCCGAACTGGTAGCCGAGGCCGGTTGAATTGTTCGACGCGATGCGCACTTCCTGCGTGAATTGGTCGAGGCTCGGCACATTGTCCTGGCTCTGCGCCTGGAAGGGGATGAGCCCCGGACCCGACACCGGCAGGAACACCGCGCCGAACCCGCCATCGATATCACCGCGGCTGCGGAAATTGCCGTTCCAGTAGGAGGTGATCGAGTAGAGCGTCACCGGTCCGAAATCATATTCGAGGTTCAGCCCGGCATTATAGGTGTTGAGCTTCTGGAAATTGATGCCGTCCTGATAGACCTTGTCGCGCTCGAATTCGGTGCCGGCGCCGCCGAGGCCGACGAGCTTGTTGCTGCCCGGAAGCTGGGTGTTGGCGCGGAAGATGATCGCCGAGCCGTCATAGACGCGGACCTGACCGATCACGCGGCCGGTGAAGGGGCCGTTTTCATATTGCAGCTGAAGCCGCGCGGCGATGTCGTCATAGCCGCCGAGATCCTTCTTTTGGGTGGTGGCGACATTGTCGACCCAGTCGTCGCGGTGCTGGAACAGCGTCGACAGGCGGACAGAGAAGCCGTTGTCGTCGGCGGCACCCGCCGCGACCTCGACCTGGCTGGTGCCGTAACGGCCATAGCTGACGCGCGCATAGCCGCCGGTCTTGCCGGGCTTGACGGTGTCGAACTTGACGATGCCCGCAGGGGTGTTGCGGCCGAACAGCGTGCCCTGCGGCCCGCGCAGCACTTCGACGCGGTCGAGGTCGAAGATCGGGAAGCCCTTGAGGATCGGGTTTTCGAGGACGACGTCGTCATAGACGACGCTGACCGGCTGCGAGGCGTTGAGGTCGAAGTCGGTGTTGCCGAGGCCGCGGATATAGAAACGCGGGAAGGTGCGGCCGAACGAGCTTTCGATGTTCAGGCTGGGGACGCGGCCCGCAAGCGCGCGGACGTCGGACCCGGTCGAGGTGATCGCGCCGAGCGTATCGCCCGACAGGACCGACACGGCAACCGGCACGTCCTGCAGGCTTTCCTCGCGGCGCTGCGCGGTGACGACGATGTCGCCGAGGCCGCTGTCTTCGGCAACGGGGGCGGTGTCCTGCGCGGCGGCGGGCGCGGCGAAGCCGGCGGCGGCGAGAACGAAGGCTATAGCGGTAGCGGAAGGAAAGTGGCGCATGGCAAGCTTCCTGAAAATGGAGTGACGATGGGAGAGGCGAAAAACCATCGCTCTTTGGCTTTCGATGCGCGCGCGATCAATCGCGGAAACGGGCTCCACGGACGTTCGTGTCAGTAGTGTTGCGCAATTGCTGCAGTTTGTGACAGCGGGACGCCGTCAGGGCGCGGCGACGCCATCCGCGGCAGCGGCTTCGGCGGCGCGCTTCGCCTGGAGTTCGGCATGCGCATCGGCGATGATGCGCCAGGCGCGATCGCAGCGGCGCTGGTCGGCGCGCAGCTTGCTCGCGCACACTTCGTCGAGGCGCGCGAGGACGCGTTTTCGCTGCTCGGCGCGGTCGGGCACGAACAGCCCCGCGGCGGCATAATAGTTGGCCGAGAAATTGGAGCCGATATCGGCCGCCGAATTGACCGTCTGTGCCGATGCGGCCGTCGGCAGCAGGGCAAGCGCGAGCAGGCTGGCTTTGAAACCGGACATCATCGTCTCCCTGAAGGGGCGAAAGTCGATGATATCATGGATATCCGGCGGCGCAATATGCGCAGGCGGCGTCGCTAGAAGCTGAGCTCGTCGTAGATTTTCGACAGGTCGTGGTTCCACGGTCCCTCATAGCGGTCGAGCAGGTCGTGCGCGGGCGACTTGCCGCTCTTGGCGATGCGGCGCAGCGGTTCGAGGAAGCCGACCTCGTTGTCGCCCATCGAATTGACCTCGCCGCGCGCTGCGAGGCCCGATGCCGCGATGTCGAGGACGCGGTGCGCGAGCTGTCCGACGGTGCCACCGCCGGGCGCGGGGGCGTCGAGGCCTTCGCTGGGCACGGCGTCGCGCAGCGTCTGCTGTTCCTCGATGCTCCAGTTCTTGACGAGATCCCAGGCGGCGTCGAGCGCGCCCTGATCATAGAGCAGGCCGACCCACAGCGCGGGGAGCGCACAGATGCGGTTCCAAGGGCCGCCGTCGGCACCGCGCATTTCGAGGAAGCTCTTGAGCCGCACTTCGGGGAAGGCCGTCGAGAGATGGTCGTTCCAGTCGCTCAGCCGCGGCAGCTCGCCGGGGAGGGCCGAGAGTTCGCCCTTCATGAAGTCGCGGAAGCTTAAGCCTGCGGCGTCGATATATTTGCCGTCGCGGAAGACGAAATACATCGGCACGTCGAGCATATAGTCGATATAGCGATCATAGCCGAAGCCGTCTTCGAACACGAAGGGCAGCATGCCGGTGCGCGCGGGGTCGGTGTCGGTCCAGATATGGCTGCGGTACGACATATAGCCGTTGGGTTTGCCCTCAGTGAAGGGCGACGAGGCGAAGAGCGCGGTGGCGAGCGGCTGCAGCGCCAGTGAAACGCGGAATTTCTGCACCATGTCGGCCTCGGACGAATAGTCGAGGTTGGTCTGGATCGTGCAGGTGCGCAGCATCATGTCGAGCCCCATGGTGCCGACGCGCGGCATATGCTCGAGCATGATCTTGTAGCGGCCCTTGGGCATGATCGGCAGCTCGGCGCGGGTCTTGTCGGGCCACATGCCGACCCCGAGGAAACCGAGGCCGAGTTCGGCGCCGACTTCCTTCACCTGCTTGAGGTGGCGGCCGGTTTCGGCGCAGGTCTGGTGGAGATTTTCGAGCGGCGCGCCCGAGAGTTCGAGCTGGCCCGCGGGTTCGAGGCTGACGGTGCCGTCGCTGCCCGCGAGAGCAATCACCTTGCCGCCCTCGATCACCGGCTCCCAGCCGAAGCGGGTAAGCGCCATCAGCAGGTCGTGGATGCCGCCGGGCTCGTCATAGCTCGGCGCGCGATGATCAGCGGTGCGATAGACGAATTTCTCGTGCTCCGTACCGATGCGCCAGCGGTCCTTGGGCTTCTCGCCCTTGATCATGGGCGCCGCGAGCTGGTCGCGGTTTTCGACAATGGGGTCGTTGCTGTCGGAGGCGGTGCGCGTGCTCATATCGCGCCATCTAGACTATCCGGTACAGAATGCAATTGGTGCGTTCGCACCCCTATTCGACCATCGTGCGCAGGTTAATCGTGAAGCTCGATCCGGGCGCCATGCTGCCCTTGGGATTGATGCGGATATGCGTGACATTGGTGTCGACACCATTGGCGTCGGCGACCGGGGTGTAGCTGTAGCTGACGCCATTGTTGTTCGAGAAACTGATGTCGTCGCTTGTGCTGGCGAGGCTGGCGAAGCTGTAGGTCAGGCCGCTCGATCCGGCCGCAAAGTTCAGCGGCCCAGGGCCGGGCGCGTAAGTGCCGACGAACAGCGCAAGGTTCGCGGGCAGCGCATCGGTGACGACGACGCTGTTGCTGGTCGCTTGCGTCCCGGCAGGTGCGGTGACGGTCAAGCTGTAGGTCGCGAAGCCGCCGGGGATCAGCTTGGGATTGGTCGTGCCGTTCTGCGGGTCGCTGTACGCGACCGACGCCTTCGCGATCGTCAGCGGCAAGACATAGGCGTTGGTGTAGGTGCAAGTCGTCGCGGTCGTGCTGCCCTGGATCGTCAGCGGGCGCCCGGTGGCGCCGCTCGCGAGCGGGCTGCCGCCGGTGCATTCGACGCTGGCATTGTAGAGCGCGGCGACCGCGCCGCCGCCATAGGTCTCGGCGGGGAGAGTGATGACGTCGCCCGCACGGACGTTGACATAGCTGCCAGTGGTTGCGGTGGGCGCGGTCGAGGTGAAGCTGGGGTTGGCGGTGCCGCCGCTTGTGGTCGCGCTCGCGCTGTGGCCGCTCGTTGCGCCGCTCCACGCCTTGGCGAGCCGCAGTTGCTGCGCGATGCGGCTGTTGGTGAAGGTGCAGATGATCGCAGTGTCGGCGGGGTTCACCGTCAGAATGGCGCCCGCGAGCGCGGTGGCGTTGCCGGTGCAGGCGAGCACCTGTGTATAGTTGGACCCGTCGCCCGAGGTGAAACTCTCGGCGAGTGTGGCGGCTTCGGCTGCGTAGACCGTGACCGCGGCATTGGTGTCGGTTTCGTTCGCGCTGTTTGCGACCGAGGCGAGGCTGGCATTGTTGATCAGGCCGGTGGTCGCGACGGTTGCCGCGTTGGTGGTGAGCGCATTGACCCACGCCTTGCGCACGACGAGCGTCGCCGATTTGCGCGCATTGGTCCAGGTGCAGGTGAGCGAGGTGCCGCTGGGCATCGTCACGGTGCGGCTGAGTCCACTACCCGAGGTCGTCACGACGGCGTTGTCGCTGTTGCGGCGGCATTCGAGGCTGCTGTTGTAATTGGCGGGCACGCCGGTCGTAAAGGCCTCGGTCAAGGTCAGCGTCGAGCCCGCCACCGCGATTGCAGTGGCGTTGGTCGTGGTGCCGCCAACGGTCGAGCTGCCCGCCGTCGGGACGAGCCCGCCGCTGATCGCCAGGCTGACCGCGTCGTTCGCGATGCCGTTCGTCCACACCTTGGTCAGCACCACCGGCGAGTCATTGTCGGTGATGGTGTAGGTGGCGGCGGTGATCGGGGTGCCGCCGCAACTCGCGGTGCTCGACACGGTGTAGCCGGTGCCCGTCGACAGCGCGATCTGGATCGTCTCGCTGCCCTCGACCGCGGTATCGTCGATCACCGCGATGCCGAGCGGGACGGTCGTGTTCTGATAGGTGCCTGCGGGGATGGTGACGGTGAAGCTCGCGGCGCCGTTCGGGGTCGTATAGTCGGTGCCGCGCGTCGCGGTGCCGCCGGTGACGCTGACGTTGACCGTGCGCGCGCTGAACAAGGTGCCGCTGACGCGCAAAGCTGGAATGTTGGCAGAGGCAATCGATTCGACCCCCGAACCGGTCGCCGCCGACAGCTCGATAAAGGGGTTGAGGCTGATGCGGATGTCATCGAGGAAATTGCCGTAGCTGCCGGCGTCGGTGGTGATGAACTGGACGCGCTGGACCCCCGAGGCGCCGGTGTAGGTGGTGGTGCCTGTGTTGACGTTCCACACCTGGTTCGCGGTGGTCGAGGATTGCGTCGCAAGCAGTTGGAGCTGGGTGCCGCTGCTGTTCGCGATCTGGAAACGCGCGGTCTGCGTCGCGGGGCCGCCGGTACGCGCGCGATGCGCGAAGGTCCAGCCGATCGACTCGCCATTGACCATGCAGATATTCTGGTAGAGCGCGCCGGGGACATTGGCGTTCATTTCGGCGAACACCGCGCCGTCATAGGCGGGCACGCCGTTAAAGCCCGAATCCCACAGTTCGACCTCGCCCGAGACCGAGTTCCAGCCGAGCACCTCGCCGTTCGAATAGATTTCGTAATTGGCGGCGCCCGCGCCTTGCGGATCGTTCGATTCGAACGAGGGGTTGACGATCACGCGCTGCGCCTGTGCGGTTCCGCCGAACGCGAGCGATGCGGCGAGCAGGGCCGGGAGGAAGCGCATCCGGGCCACGGTCAGTTGACCGTCACGGTGAAGGCGATCGCCATCGTCGAGGCCGGGGCGAGCGTCGCGGTCGTCGCTGACACGGTGGTCCCCGCGAAGGACGCGCCATGGGGATCGCTCTCGTCGGCGCCGGTGGCATTATCGTCCTCTACCGTCGTCGCGCCGGCACAGCTGGTGCCGCTGCGCAGCGAGGCGGGGGTGTAGGTCGTCGTCGCCGGGATCGCGTCGTTGATCGCAATGCTCGTCGCGGTGCCGCTGCCGTTGTTGGTGACGAGCAGGCAGTAACGCATCACCGCGCCCGGGATCGCTTTGGGGTTGGTCGTGCCGTTGACCGGGTCGCTGACGACGCTGCTCGTCTTGGCGAAGGCGAGGTTGGCGGTCGGGCGGCAGAAGCTGATGTCGTGGATCGCGATCGCCTGTTGCCCCGGATCGGTCGGTGCGGCGCTATGGTTGCCGTAATTGATGCTGATCGTGTCAACCGGCGATGCGAAGGTGACGACGACATTGCCATTGGCGCTGGTGTCGGCGGCCACGACATCGCCATAGGCGCTGTTGCCGATGACATAGTTGCTGACCCCGTTGGTCAGCGTCGGCAGCACGGTCGCGCCGTTATAGCTGCCGGTCACGGTCACCCGGTCGGCGAACTGGTTGGCATTATAGTCGATGTCGAACAGCCGGAACTGCGCGCCGGGGACCGCAGTCGGCAGGGTGATCGTGCTGGTCACACTGCCCGACTGGCTGATCATGTCGACCAGTTCGAAGATCGAATATTGCGCGGGCGAAAAGCCGCCGGTGACGACATTCTGGCGTGTCGGCGACTGGCCCCCATAGGTGGCGTTGTTAAGGAAGCTGCCGCCACTGATCGCGATATTGAAATTCATCGTGCCGATATTGGCGAGCGCGTAGCTGCCGCTGGTCGCGCCTGCCGACCAGCCGATGCTGTCCCAGTCATGGACGGTGACGCCCGCGGGGCAGAGCAACGTCGGCGGGATGCCTGCGGTGCGGCTGCCGGCGACGGTGAAGCTGGCGCTGGCATAATCATCCTCGCCGGTCACGCCATTGCCGGGAGTCGAATCGCTGTCGACGACCGAAGAGGCGGTGATTTCGGCGCTGTTGATGATCGTCGCGCCCGAGGTCGCGTTGACGCTGCCTGTGATCGTCAGCGTGCGCGTCGTGCCGACAGGAATGCTCCCGACGCTCCAGACGCCGCTGCCGCTGTTATAGCTGCCAAAGCCCGAGGCGCTGGCGAAGATGAAGCCCGGCGGCAAATCGTCCTGCACTGTCACGCTGGTCGCGGCCTGCGGCGATCCGCTCGCATTGGTGACGCTCAAGGTATAGCTGATCGTCGCGCCATTGGCGGGCGAAGCATTGCTGACGGTCTTGGTCAGTGAAAGGTCGGCGTAATTGGCGGGCAGGCTGGTGATATAAAGGTCGGCGCGCGTGAAGCTGCCATTGTCGGACTGCGGATATTGGTCGCAGATTTCGAGCCGCCAGGTGCCTTGGGCGTTCTGGCCGTTGAAGGCCGAGAGCGCGGCATTGGGGGCGAACTGGTTCTGGTAGGGCGGGGCACTGGTCGAATGATTGGCGGTGTTGCCGTCGGTGTTGACGGTCGAGGCGGCGGCATCGTCTAGGCGGACGTTGAAATTGTCGCCCGATATATTGGCGGTGTCGCCGTCGACGAGTTGTACGCGCGTGCCCGCCGGCGATTGCAGCGTGATGCGCAGGTCGCCGCGCCAGCTATGCGTTGCGAGCACGCCGAGATCGACGTCGGCGACGAGATAGCTGGCGGAGACGGCGAAATTGCGGATGAGCGGGCTGGTACAGGTCGTGCTGTTGTTGATCGTACCCGTCGTCGTGTTGCTGTACGTCGTCGTGGTCTGCGCCCCGGCGGGCAGCGCGACGAGCGCAAACGCGAGCAGCACGAGCGCCTTCAGCGCCCGCACATAAAGCGGTTGCCGGGCCCCACCCCGGCAATTTCGGCCCTGGTCCTGCCGTTGCATGGCGCCGCTATGGGGCGGTTGTGGCTAACATCGAGTTAAGGATCGGGAAGTTCGGCCGTACTTGTGTCGGATGGGGACGGAAAATGCGGCGCAGGAGGATCAGCGGCGCCAATCGCCATGCTGCGCCATCCACAATGCGGTGGCAGCGATGGCGGCGGTTTCGGCGCGCAGGATGCGCGGGCCGAGCGCCACGCGCTTCACCGCGGGGCTGGCGAGCAGCAGCTCGCGCTCGCGGCCGGTAAATCCGCCCTCGGGGCCGGTCAGGATCGCGGCGGGAGCGGGGACCTCCAACTCGGCCATCGGTACTCCGCCTTCCTCGTCAGCGAAGAGCAGCGCGCGGTCGGCAGGCCAGTTCTTGATCAGTGCCGGCAGCTTGACCGGCTCGGCCAGCTCGGGAAGCGCGGTGCGCCCGCATTGCTCGCAGGCCTCGACGATCTGCGCGCGGATGCGTTCCTCTTTGACGCGCTCGACGATCGTGCGTTCGGTGATTACCGGTTGCAGCCGCGCGACTCCGAGTTCGGTCGCCTTTTCGATGATCCAGTCGAGCCGCGCCTTCTTCACCGGCGCAAAGCAGAGCCAGAGGTCGGGGACCGCCTCGAGCGGGCGCGTCCGGCGCTCGATCACGACGGTCAGCGCGCGCTTGGCGGTGTCGCCGACGATACCGAGCCATTCGCCGCTGCGATTGTCGCAGAGGAGTAGCGGGTCGCCGGCCTTGGTGCGCATGACATTGAGCAGATAATGCGCCGCCGGACCGTCGATGACGGTCGCCGTCTCGGCTTCGAGCGGGGCATCGACGAACAGGCGCGGGGTGCTGGCGGGCGGCCAGGCGGGGGTGGCAGGCATGAAGAAGCGATAGCAGACGGCGAAAATTTGCACATCCCGCAGCGTGGCGGGCCGATTCTGTTCCCATTCGGGTCAGAATCGAAGTCGGGCGCCCCTCCTCCAAGCGACGATTAGCGTTTTGGTAAGCAGTCCCGTCCTACGTGCAGGGTTCCAGCCACGCATCTGTTGGGGCGACGTGCCTGGCCAAGAGGGGTTGTGACCATGCGAGGGACCTTGATCCGCGATATCTGGAGCGGCGTCCGCAAGCTGCTGCGCGATCAGCGCGGCAACATGATGTTCCTCACTGCCGCCGCCGTCGTGCCCCTCATCGGCATCGTCGGATCTGCGGTCGACATCGGCCGTGCCTATATGGCCGAACTGCGCCTGCAGCAGGCGTGCGACGCCGGGGTGCTCGCGGGTCGCCGCGCGATGAGCGGGGGGACCTATACGACATATGCCAAGGGTGAAGCGAACAAGATGTTCAACTTCAACTACCCCAGCGGGCAGTATGAGAGCACTAACGTCACCTTCAACTCGGTCGCACAGGGTACCTCGACCGTCAACGGGACCGCGACCGCGCGCCTTCCCACGGCGCTGATGCAGGTTTTCGGCTTCTACAATTTCAACATCTCGGTCGCCTGCAGCGCGAAACTCGAGATTTCAAATGCCGACGTGATGCTCGTCCTCGACGTCACGGGGTCGATGTCGACGACCAACTCCGGCGACTCGGTCAATCGCATCACCGCGCTCAAAAATGCGACGATGTCCTTTTTCGACACGCTGACGACGGCTGAAGCCGGCGATGGCCGGCTGCGCTTCGGTGTGGTGCCCTACAGCTCGACCGCCAATGTCGGTTCGATCCTTTATGCCAAGAATCCGTCGTGGTTGTCGGGCTCGCTGGTCGACTATCCGTCGCGTACGCCCGTCTATCGCACCGAATGGGGCACGGGGACGACGACGACGGGTACGCCGACGAACGGAACCGGGACACCCGCATCGGGGAGCAGTTGGTCGAGCTACACGAACCAGTCGAGCAGCATCACCCAGACGAACTGCAAGACGCCAACGCAACCGGCGGGATCGACTCCGACCAAGTCCGGCAGCGCGACATCAAGCCAGACGGGTCAATATGTCGATGGCAGCGGCAACCGCGTGACGACCAATCAGTCGACGCAGGCCTATACCTATCAGGCCTATGAATATCGCTGGTCGAGCAATCGCTGCCAGCGGCGCGAGCGCACCTACACCTATGACGAGACGACGCCGTCGACGACGACGCAGCCGCCGGTGCAGGTGTTCGACAATAAATATACCTATGGCAGCCGTAATTTCGACGTGACCAGCGCCAAGACGGGCGGGACCGTCACTTACAACACCGGCGATGGCGGTGCCAACCGCAGCTACAGCTGGGGCGGCTGCGTGATGGAGCGCAAGACCACCGCCTTCGCCGCGAACGCTACGGCGCCATCGACCGCGCTCGACATGGACGTTGATACGGCGCCGACCAGCGACGACGACACCAAATGGAAGCTGCTGATCCCCGAACTCGCATTTCCGCGGGCGGCCGGACCTGGCAACACGCCGTCCAATACCAATGTGACCGGTTCGGTGACCGTCGACAGCAGCAATGTTTCGGCCGAAACCGGAACCAACGGGAACTACCAGAATTTCTCGCGCTATTGGTCGAACGGCTGGGGCGTCTGCCCGGCGGCGGCGATGAAGCTGACGACGCAGACCGCAGCGAATCGCACGACATTCAACACCTATATCAACTCGCTGCAGCCGGTCGGCGGTACCTATCATGACTCGGGTATGGTGTGGGGCATCCGCCTGCTGTCGGCCGACGGCATGTTCGCCGACGAAAATTCGACCGCGCCCAACGGCCGCCCGATCGCGCGGCACATCATCTTCATGACCGACGGCGACATGTCGGCGAACATGGGGAACCTGACCTTCCAGGGCTATGAGTGGATATCAAAGCGCGTCGGCGGTACGGACGACGCGACGTTGACCTCGCGTCACAACAACCGGTTCCTGCAATTGTGCGAAAAGGCGAAGGCGAAGAATATCACCGTTTGGGTGGTCAGCTTCGGCCTCGCGCTCAACACGCAGATGACGACCTGCGCGACTGCGGACAAGGCCTATTCGGCAGCGAACTCGACGCAGCTCAACCAAAATTTCCAGTCGATCGCACGGCAGATTTCGAAACTGAGGTTGTCGCAATGACCCGTCTTCCGAACGCTCTCCGTCGTCTGCGGCGCGACGATCGCGGCACCGCGATCACCGAATTCGCACTGACGGCGCCGCTGTTCCTGCTCATCCTCATGGGGATCTTCGATTTCTCGTGGCAGATGTACGGGAAACAGGTGCTTTCGGGAGCGGTCGCCAAGGCGGCCCGTGCCGCGACGCTCGAATCGTCGTCAGGTAGCCAGACGACACTCGACGCCGCGGTGCGCAAGCAGGTCAAGCGGGTGTTCAAGGACGCCAATGTGACCTTCACCCGCCAGTCCTATGACAGCTATGACGAGATCGGCGACCCCGAAAACTACACCGACAGCAACAAGAACGGCCGGTACGACACCGGGGAATGTTTCCAGGACGTCAACGGCAACGGGAGCTGGGACAGCGATCGCGGCAAGACCGGCAACGGCGGGGCCGAGGACGTTGTGGTTTACACCGCGAGCATGAAGGTCACCCGCGTTCTGCCCGTGTGGCGGATGCTGGGGCAGCCCCAGGAATCGACGATCAAGGCCAGCACGGTTCTGCGCAACCAGCCCTATGCCGCCGCGACCGCAACCAGCACGGTGATTTGCACATGACGAACCCGTTTCTCCGCCGCCCGATCATCGCTGTCCGCGCGAGCCTCGCGCGTCTGGCACGCGAAAGCCGCGCGACCGTGATCGTCGAAATGGCCTTCACCGTTCCCTTCATGATCCTGATCGGCTTCGCGGGACTCGAGATCGCCAATCTGACGCTCGCGAACACGCGGGTCAGCCAGATCGCGCTGAGCGCTGCGGACAATGCGTCGCGTATAGCCTTTGGCAACAACCTGTCGCTGCCGCGCGTGCGCGAACTCGACATAAACTCGGTGTTCACCGGGGTCGAGGAGCAGGCGGGTGGGCTGAATTTCAAGCGAAATGGCCGGATCATCCTGTCGAGCCTCGAGCGCAACAGCAGTGGCGGGCAGTGGATTCACTGGCAGCGCTGCTATGGCGACCTCGTCGCGCCGTCGACCTACGGCGTGCAGGGGAATGGCGCGACCGGGACATCCTTCGCGGGCATGGGGCCGACCGGGCGCAAGGTAACGGCGGCGACCGGCACGGCGGTGATGTTCGTCGAAGTGACCTATCGCTACCAGCCGATGCTGTACGGCAAATGGCTCGGCGCAAAAACGATCCGCTCGACCGCGGCGTTCAACATTCGCGAGGCGCGTGACCTCGCGGGTCCAACGGGCGGTGACGGCGTGTACAACCCCGCCCCGACCGCCACCAAGTCGAGCTGTTGACGGCGGTTCGCGCTCCCCGCCGATAATCATTTATCGCGGGCGCATCGGCTGCTATCGCGCGGGCGCCGATGACCGCCGCTCCGCCCCCCGCCGCCCCGCCCGACAGCCAGCTTCGCGGCTTCGTCGCGCTGCTTCCCGCTGGCGCGCGGCCCTATGCGCTGCTTGCGCGTTTCGACCGCCCGATCGGCTGGTGGCTGCTCTATTGGCCCTGCACCTTCGGCCTTGCGCTCGCGGGTGGCGCGACGAGCCACTGGCCGCTGTTTGTGTGGATGCTGCTCGGTGCGATTGTCATGCGCGGTGCGGGCTGCGTTTATAACGATATCGTCGACCGCGACCTCGACCGGCAGGTTGCGCGCACCGCATCGCGCCCGATCGCGAGCGGCGCGGTGTCGCGGCGCAATGCCTGGGCCTGGATGATCCTGCTGTCGCTCGTCGGGCTGCTCGTGCTGCTGCAACTGCCACTGCGCGCGCAGCTGATCGCGCTGCTCAGCCTCGCGCTGGTCGCGGCCTATCCGTTCATGAAACGCATCACCTGGTGGCCGCAGGCGTGGCTGGGGCTGGTGTTCAGCTGGGGCGCGCTGGTCGGCTGGGCCGCCGTCGGGCCACCGCCGACCGACGCGCTGCCTCTGCTCTATGCCGGCTGCATCGCGTGGGTGATCGGCTACGACACCATCTATGCGCTGCAGGATATCGAGGACGATGCGCTGGTCGGGGTAAAGTCGAGCGCGCGTGCGATGGGCCGGCATGTGAAGGCTGGCGTCGCGCTCTGTTACGGCGTTGCGCTGGCGGGCTGGGCGGGGGCGCTGTGGAGCGTGCGGCCCGATCCGCTGGTGTTCGTCGCGCTGGTCCCTGCGGCGCTGCACCTTGCCGGGCAGGTGGTAACGCTCGATCCCGATGACGGTGCCGACGCGCTCGCGAAGTTCCGCAGCAACCGCTTCGCCGGGCTGCTGGTGTTCGCGGCGATGCTGGTGGTGGGCAACGCGCCCTAAATCGGCGGGCGCGGCTATTCGGCGGCGAGCAGTTCCTCGGCGCCGCCGAGGTCGACCGACACGAGGCGGCTGACGCCCCTTTCGACCATCGTCACGCCATAGAGGCGGTGCATGCGCGCCATCGTCACAGCATTGTGCGACACGATCAGGTAGCGCGTGTTGGTCTCGCGCGTCATGCGGTCGAGCAGATCGCAGAAACGCTCGATATTGGCGTCGTCGAGCGGCGCGTCGACCTCGTCGAGCACGCAGATCGGCGCCGGATTGGTGAGGAACAGGCCGAAGATCAGCGCGACGGCGGTCAGCGCCTGTTCGCCGCCCGAGAGCAGGGTGAGGGTGCCGAGGCGCTTGCCGGGCGGCTGCGCCATGATTTCGAGGCCGGCTTCAAGTGGATCGTCCGAATCGACCAGTTCGAGATGCGCCTGGCCGCCGTCGAACAGCGTCGTGAACAACCGCTGGAAATGTCCGTTGACCGTCTCGAACGCCGCGAGCAGGCGGACGCGGCCCTCGCGGTTCAGATTGCCGATCGAGCCGCGAAGGCGGTTCACCGCCTGCGTCAATTCCTCGATCTCGGCGGCGCTTTTTTCGCGCTCGGTGTCGAGTTCGGCGAGTTCGTCGGCGGCGACGAGGTTGACCGGGCCGAGGCGCTCGCGGTCGGCGATCAGCCGGTCGTGCTGCGCCGATTCGGCATTGGCGTCCCCGACGCCCGCGCTTTCGAAGCCCGCTTTTTGCGGCAGCAGCGGCGGCGGGCATTCGAAGCGCTCGCCCGACAGGCGGCCCATTTCGATGCGACGGAGCTCGGCATTTTCGGAGCGCGCGACGGCGCCGGCGCGCGTCTCGCGCGCACTGGCGAGCGTTTCGCGGATCAGCCCGAGCGCGGCCTCGGCCTCGCGCAGCGCGGCTTCGGCGGTGCGTTCCTGCGCCTCGGCGGCGGCGACCTGGTCGCGCAAGTCTGCCTGCTTCGCCTCGGCCTCGATGCGGTCGGCGGCGAGCTTTTCGGGCAGGTCGGCGAGCTTTTCGGCCTCGGCGGCGAGCGCTTCGGCACGCTTGTCCATCTCGGTAACACGGCGCGCGGCCTCGCCGGCGCGCGCCTTCCAACTCTTGATCTCGGCGGCGACCACCGCCTGGCGTTCGCTGAGCGCTGCGAAGGCGCGTTCGTGCGCGGCCTGCGCGTCGCGCGCAGCGGCTGCGTCGCTGCGCGCGCGGTCGGCCGCGCTCTCCTGTGCGTCGAGCGCGGCGCGCGCGATGCTGTCGTCGGGGAGTGCCGCGAGCGCCGCTTCGCGGTCGGTGAGTTCCTTCCGGACTTCGGCGGACGCGGCGGCGAGTTCGGCGCGGCGACGGTCGAACAGGCTCGCGGCGTCCTTGTGGCGGTCGAGCGCGGCCTGCGCTTGGTCGGCGGCGCGAAGCATCGTGCGGCGGCGCTCGTCGGCTTCGGCCAGCGCGCGGCGCGCGGCCGATACGGCGGCGGTCGCGGCGGCAAGCGTGGCGGCGGCGGCGTCGCGGCGATCACCGAGTTCGACGACGCCGAGTTCGACCTGTGGGCGCTGCGCTGCCAGTTCGTCGAGGCGGTTCTGACGGACGAGGCGTTCGGTCGCGGTGGCGCCGTCGCCGCGTGCGACGAAGCCGTCCCAGCGGCGCATTACCCCGCCCTTGGTCACGAGGCGTTGCCCGACCGCGAGCGGCTGGCCGGTGTCGCTCTCGGCAACCGCGACCTGCGCGAGGCGGCGGAGCAGGGCGGCGGGCGCCTGGACGACGTCGGCGAGCGCGGTGGTGCCGGCGGGCAGTGCCGGGTCATTCGCGTGCCGGTCGGCACCGCGCCAGCTGCGCTGCGCCTCGGCATCGGTGCCGGCGTCGAGGTCGTCGCCGAGCGCGGCGGCGAGCGCGGCTTCATAGCCGGGGGTGACGCGGATCTGGTCGAGCACCGGGTTGGCGTCGGATTTCGCGGCGGCGAGGGCGCGCGCGAGGGTCGCCGCCTCACCTTCGAGCGCGGCGAAGGCGGCGCGCGCCTCGGCGAGCCCGGCTTCGATTTCGGCGAGGCTTGCGGCGCCGGCTTCGCGGTCGGCCTCGGCGCCCTGCAGCGCCGCCTCGGCGGTGCCGATCGCGCCTTCGGCCTCGCTCGCGGCGGCGGCAGCCTCGGCCTGCCGCGCGGCGAGCGCGGCGCTGTCGCCGAGCGCGGCAACCTCTGCCTCGACGCGTGCGCTGTCGGCGGCGAGGCGGCGGACGGCGGTTTCGGCGCTGTCGCGCGCCGAGAGCGCGATGCGGCGGTCGGCCGCCTCGCTCGCCGCCTGCGCGCGAGCCTGCGCCAAGGCAACCTCGGCATCGCGGAGCAAGGCCTGCGCCGCCTGGCTCGCTTCGACCAGCGAGGCCTTGCCGGCTTCGTGGGCGGCGAGTTGCTGCGCGAGCGCCTTCGCCTCGGCGTCGAGGTCGGTGAGCGCACCATGCGCCTCGCGTGCCAGGCTGCTTTCATGGTTGCGGTCGTCGGCGATGCGACGCTGCTGGACCGAAAGGTCGTCGAGCCGCTGGCGCGCGGCGCGTTCCTCGCCCGCGAGGCGGACCTGCGTCGCCGTCGCCTCGGCGAGCGCGTCGCGCTGCGCCTGCGCGGCGCTGCGCGCCTCGGCGACCCGCGTCGCGACCTCGGTCTGCGCGCGGGCGACGGTGTCGAGCTTTTCCTGCGCGTCCTTCACCGCGGCCTCGGCGGCGTCGGCATCGCGGCGCGCCTGGTCGGCGGCGGCGGCGGCGTCGCGCCAACGGGCGTAGATCAGCCGCCCCTCGGCGACGCGAATCTCTTCGCTGAGTTTCTTGTAGCGTTCGGCGGCGCGTGCCTGGCGGCGCAGCGCATTGGCGCGCACCTCCATGTCGGCGACGATTTCGGACAGGCGGGTGAGGTTGGTTTCGGTGGCGCGCAGCTTCTGCTCGGCGTCCTTCCGGCGCACGTGAAGGCCGGCGATGCCGGCAGCTTCCTCGAGCATCGCGCGGCGGTCGGTGGGTTTCGCCGCGATGACATTGGCGATCTTGCCCTGGCTGACCAGCGCCGGGCTGTGCGCGCCGGTCGCGGCGTCGGCGAAGATCAGCGCGACATCCTTGGCGCGCACGTCGCGGCCGTTGGCGCGATAGGCCGAGCCGGCGCCACGCTCGATGCGGCGGATGATCTCGAGCTCGCGGCCTTCGGTGGCGTCGGACAGGCCGGCGACGATATCGCCCTCGGTATCGCAGTGGAGCGCGACCTCGGCAAAGTCGCGCGGCGGGCGCTGCGACGTGCCCGCGAAGATGACATCCTCCATCCCGCCGCCGCGCATCGATTTGGGGCTGGATTCGCCCATCACCCAGCGGATCGCCTCGAGCAGGTTCGACTTGCCGCAGCCATTGGGGCCGACGACCCCGGTCAGCCCGGGTTCGATGCGCAATTCGGTGGGTTCGACGAAGCTTTTGAAACCGGTGAGGCGCAGGCGCTTTATCTGCACGGGCGCATCCCGGGCAGTCGGCCGAATCGCAGTGGTTGCAACCTTCGCGTCACATATCCCCCTCGGCCTCCGTCATGCCGCGCCATCGGGGGAGTCGCAAGGGGGTTGGAAGCGATCCTCCCCACGGCTTCGCCGCAGGGAGGATCAGGTCGATCAGCGCGCGCCGAGCGTCTTCAGGCGGTCGCGCAGGACGGGCCAGGTGCCGATACCTTCGGCGACCGCGCCGTTGATGATGAAGGTCGGGGTGCCGGGGATGTTGTACTGTTCGTTCGCCGCGTTGACGCCCTTTTCGAGCGCCTCGATATTGGCGATGTTGCCGAGACAGCTGTTCACCTGATCGGCGGTCATGCCGCGCGCCTGAAAGAACTGGTCGAGCTTGGTGGCCTTGGCGAGCGCGGGAAAACGCTGGTTCGGCGGGAGCTTCATCGCGGCCTCGAAGCCCTGCGGATCGGCCTGCGCATTGGCGAAGATTTCGGCCTGCGCCGCGAAGGTGTTTTCCATCAGCGGGAAATAGCGTTCAACGGGGGCGCAATGGATTACGGCGGCGGCAGCGGCGTCGATGCCGTCGCGGACATAGTTGCGCATTTCGAAGCTGACGCGGCCGGTGTCGACGAAGTCGCGCGACAGTTCCTCATGGCTTTCGTTCGAGAAGTCGGCGCAGTGCGAGCAGGTCAGCGAGCCATATTCGACGAGTTTGATCGGCGCGTCGGGGTTGCCCATCATCACGCCGCCCTCGGGCGTTTTGACCACGGTCTGCGACCAGCTCTTGCCTGCGGGCGCCGCGACCTTGGCAATCGCCGCCTGTTCCTTGGAGGTATCGGTCTTGGAGTCGCCGCACGCGGCCAGCGCAAGCGCGGCCATCGAGGTCAGGAGCAAGGTACGCATCATGGTCTGTGTCTCTCCAAATCGGGGAATGCGGCGCTTTTAGGAAGCTTTGAGCGCGAGGTCGAGTTGCGATTTGACTGCCGGCCAGGCGGTCACCTCGACGCGGCGGCCATTGAGGAAAAAGGCGGGGGTACCAGCGACGCGGTCGGCGTTGCGACCGATATTGGTCATGCCGGTCAATTCGGCTTGCGCGACCCCGTCGTCGAGGCAGGCATTCTGCTGCGCGGCGGTATAGCCGCGCGCGCTCATCAGCGCGGTGAGGCCGGTGTCAGCGGCGATCTTGCGCGCGCGTTCGCCGGTGGTGCCCTCGAACCAGCTCGTCTTCTGCGCGTCGGTCGCCTTGGTGATCTTGTCGAGCAGCGCGGGCTGGCCGGCGAAGATCGCGGCATGATTGCCGGCGAAGGCCTTGGCTCCGCCGCAGCGCGCGAGCAGCGCGGCGGTCATGTCGATCGGGTCGCGCACGAGGTTGCGATATTCGAAGAGGACGAGGCCCTTGTCGATATAGAGCGTCTTGAGCGGGACGGTCGCCGCCTTGGCGAAATCGCCGCAGACATGGCAGGTGTAGCTGAAATATTCGACCAGCTTTACCTTCGCGGCGGGGTTGCCGACGCTGTAGGCGCCGATGCCGCTGGTGGTGATCATCGACGACCAGCGCGGCGCAGCGGGCACTGCCTTGGCTGCTGGCTTCGCGGCGGGCTTGGCCGGCGAGGCGGTGGGCAGCAGGGTGAGCGCGGCGAGGCCAGTCACGACCAGCACGGCACTTGTCTTCAGGCGGGCGGCGAGCATGGCGACCGGTTTCTTCCTCAACTGATGCGGGGGATTTTGGGTGCGGCACCGAGTCCCGCCGCCATCCGTTCGAGGACCGTGCGAAGCTCGGGGTCGCCGATGTCGCGCAGACTGTCCCCCAGTTCGGCGGGTACGGGCTTGAGCCTTGCTGGCGGCTGAACGGGCGGCGCCGGGGTGACATGGCCGTGGGTCATGCGGACCTGGGCGATTGCGGCATAGCCGAAGAAGCGGTTGACTGCGGTGATGAGGTCGGGCGCGACATGCTGGAGCATCGGGGCATGCGCGCCGCTGATCGTCAGGTGGAGCGTTCCACCAGCCTTTTGCCCCGCCGGGAAACGGATCATCGCGGGCTGGGTGACGTCGGCGAGCCTTTCGCCGACGATTTCGCGCCAGCGGCTGACCACCGACGACTGGATAAAGCCGAATTTGCGAAAGGCGGTGCGGCCGATTTCGGGGACGAGGTCCGAAATGGCGCGCGCGTCGCCGCCGCGCGGGCGCTCATAAGGACGCGTCGCAGGCTTGGCGGCTTTTGCCTTGGCCTTGGCCTTCGGCTTGGCGGCCGGGCTATCCTCTCGCGTCTCTTTCGCCATGGCTGGCGCCATGCCATAGGCGGGGGGTGAGCGTCCAGACTCCCCATAAATTTGGCGATATCGCGGAGGGTTTCGCGGACCGGCTGCTCGGCTGGTACGATCGGTCGGCACGCGTGCTGCCCTGGCGCGTGCCACCGGGGAGCCATGCGGTGCCAGACCCCTATCGCGTGTGGATGGCCGAGATCATGCTGCAGCAGACGACGGTCGCCGCAGTCGCGGGCTATTTCGAGAAATTCACCAAGCGCTGGCCAACGGTTTACGACCTCGCTGCCGCCGCCGCCGCCGACGTCATGGCGGCATGGGCAGGGCTCGGCTATTATGCGCGCGCGCGCAATCTGCTCGCCTGCGCGCGCGCGGTGGTGCGCGAGCATGACGGCATGTTCCCCGATAGCGAGGCAGAGCTGCGCGCGCTCCCCGGGGTCGGCGACTATACCGCAGCGGCGGTCGCGGCGATCGCCTTCGGGCGGTCCGCGGTGGTGGTCGACGCCAATATCGAGCGCGTGATAGCGCGCCACCGGCTGATCGAAACCCCGCTTCCCGCGGCGAAGCGCGAGATCAAGGCGGCGCTGGCGCCGCTGGTGCCCGCCGACCGGCCGGGGGATTTTGCGCAAGCGCTGATGGATCTCGGCGCGACGGTCTGCACCGTGCGCGGCCCCGCTTGCGGCCTCTGCCCGCTGATGGCCGACTGCCGCGCGCGCGGGCGCGCCGATATCGAGCGGCTACCGATCAAGCCACCGAAGAAGGCGAAGCCGCATCGCCACGGGCTGGCCTGGTGGATCGAGCGTGACGGCAGGATCTGGCTGGTGCGGCGCCCTGACAAGGGCATGCTCGGCGGCATGCGCGCGTTGCCCGGGGGCGAGTGGACCGAAACGCGCCCGCGCGAGTCGGGGATTATATCGGTCGACCATGGCTTCACCCATTTCGACCTCACGCTCGCGCTCGTGCGCCGCGAACCCCAAGATGCCGCAGCGGAAGGCGAGTGGTGGCCGATCAGCGCGCTTGACGCGGCGGGGCTGCCGACGCTCTACCGGAAACTGACAGACAAGATGCTGGAGAGAGTGACATGAACATGATGGTTACGCGCCGCGCGATGCTCGGCGGGCTGGCGCTCGGCGGGACCGGGCTGCTGCTGCCCAAGGCGGCGTGGGCCTTCAAGGAAGGCGGGGCGCAACTCTACCCCGCGACCAGCGCATTCATCAAAGGCTTCGTCGACCGCAAGGAACTCGCCGGCACGCTTGCCGCGATCGGCAAGGGACAGGCCGAAGCCAGCTTTTTCGGCGCCGGGGTGCAGTCGATCAGTGACGGCGTGCCGGTCGGCCCCGATACGCTGTGGCGGCTCTATTCGATGACCAAGCCGGTCACCGGCATCGCCGCGATGCTGCTGATCGAGGACGGCAAGATGACGCTCGACCAGCCGATCGCCGATTTCCTGCCCGCCTTTGCCAATATGAAGGTGCAGAATAGCCCCGACGGCTCGATCACCGACGTGCGGCCCGCTAAGGGGCCGGTCACGGTGCGCCAGCTGCTTACCCACACCGCGGGGCTCGGCTATAATATCATCCAGAAGGGTCCGATCAAAAAGGCCTATGACGACAATGGCATCGTCGGCGGGCAGGCGAGCCGGATGACGCTGCCGGGCTTTGCCGATGTGAAGCCCGCGCCGAGCCTCGCGGCGATGGCCGACCGTCTGGCGACGCTGCCGCTCGTCTATGAGCCGGGCACGAAATGGAGCTATTCGATCGGGCTCGACCTGCTCGGGCGGGTGATCGAGGTCGTCTCGGGGCAGGCGTTCGACACCTTCCTGAAGGCGCGGCTTTTCGACCCGCTCGGGATGACGAGCACCGGTTTCATGGTCGAGAAGCAGGATGTCGGGCGCTTCGCCAGCAATTATGCGTCGTTCAACGGCGTGCTGATCCCCTTCGACCCTGCGACGAGCTCGATCTATCTAGATAAGCCGGCCTATCCTTTCGGCGGCGGCGGCCTTGTGTCGAGCGCGCGCGATTACGACCGCTTCCTCGCGATGCTGCTCGGCGAAGGCGAGACCGGCGGCAAAAGGATCATGAAGGTCGAGACGGCACGGCTCGCGATGTCGAACATGCTGAGCGACGCGGTCGACCGCAAGGGCACCTTCGTCGACGGGCAGGGTTTCGGCGCCGGCGGGCGCGTGTCGCTGCCGACCTCGCCGGGTGGCGAGGGGCTTTTTGGCTGGGCGGGCGCCGCAGGCACGATCGGCTTCGTCCACCGGAAACTCGGCTATCGCGTCGGCGGCTATACGCAGATCATGCCGCCCGAGACGGTGAGCTTCCAGGCGAAGTTCGGCGAAACCGTGATCAAGGACGTCCTCGCCTGATGCCGCTGCCATTGGGATTCACCGGCGCACGGCTCGACCGCGCCGACCAGGTTCGCACCGATGCCGCGGCCTTCGCGGCGGCCATCGCCGATCCGCGCGCGCTGTGCCTCGTCCTCGACGGGATCGACTTCGTGCCGGGCGAGGGCGGAGGCCTGCGCTGGGAGCCGTTCGATCCCGCCGACGAGCGCGCGCCGATGCTGCTCGGCATCGACGATGCCGGCGTGCCCTATTTTGTGCGCGAGCCCGCGCCGGGCCAGCGGATCGACGCGCGCTCGCGGACGGTGATGCGGCTGCTGCCCCTGCTGTCGGGCGAGGAGGCGGCGCTCTATGGCGGCGCGCGTAGCCTGGTCGACTGGCACGCGCGGCACCGCTTTTGTGCGGTGTGCGGCAGTCCGAGCGACCTGTTTCGCGGCGGCTGGGGCAGGAAGTGCGGCAGCTGCAGCGCCGAACATTTCCCGCGCGTCGACCCCGTCGTCATCATGCTCGCCGAATGCGAGGGCCGCGTGCTCGTCGGGCGCCAGCCGGGCTTTCCGCCGGGCTTCTTTTCGGCGCTCGCGGGTTTCGTGGAGCCGGGCGAATCGCTTGAGGAAGCGGTGGCGCGTGAGTTGTTCGAGGAAGCGGGCATCCGCGTGACCGATGTTTCTTATGTCGCAAGCCAGCCCTGGCCCTTTCCGTCGTCGCTGATGATCGGCGCGCGCGCGGTGACCAGCGACCCGGCGCTGACGCTCGACACGACCGAGATCGAGGCGGCGATGTGGGTCGACCGCGCCGAGGTCAGCGCCGCGCTGGCGGGCGAGATGGGCGCAAGCTTCATGGCGCCGCCGCCGCTGGCGATTGCGCGCTATCTGTTGGAAGATTGGGCTGGGTAGGTCGCGACGCGCGAATCGGCTGTGGATGCGGCTTAGAGCCGGTTGCCGGTGATGCGCTTGATTTCCTTGGCTACCATCGCTTCGACGAGCGCGGGCAGATTGGCGTCGAGCCAGTTCTTGAGCATCGGGCGCAGCGCGTCGAGCACGACATCTTCCATCGTGCGGCCCGCCGCTGCGGGTGCGGTCACGGCGGCAGCGACCGCCGGGGTCACCGCAGCGGTCAGCGCGTCGAGCGACTGGCGCGCGGCGTCGGCGCTCGCGGCGGAGACGAGTTCTTCGGCCTCGGCGGGCGCGGGGGCTTCGGCCTCCTCTTCCTGATCGTGGAGTTCGAGGATTTCCTCGACCTGCGCAGGGGCGCGGACTTCACGCACCGTACCTGGGGCCTCGTCGCGCGCGATGACGCGCCGAATCGACGACAATATGTCTTCCATCGATGGCTCTCGCGAAAGATCGCCCATTACTGCCCCCATTTGTCCGGTCAGGACCCCACGATATCAGCGCCGTCCTTACAGGCGGTTAACCATCATCTTACTTGTCGGCAGCAGCGCTTGCCAAGCTTTATTGTGGGGCGTTGGCCGGCACGCTCGCGTCTGCGGCGGGTACCGAGCGGGTGTCGGTCGCGACCTGCTGCGGCTTGGGATCGTCGTCCCAATCGAAAATCTTGGCCTTGACCCGCTCGTAATTGACCTCTGGATCGTAGAGTGCGCCGCCCTCGATCCCGAGGTCGCGGGCCTCGGCCTTTCCCATCGCGGCGAGCACCGAGAAGGCGGCGACATAGCTGTTGCGGCGCGCCGAGACGAGTTGGACCTGCGTGTTCAGATATTCCTGTTCGGCGTTCAAGATGTCGAGGATCGAGCGGGTGCCGACGCTGTTTTCAGCACGCACGCCCTCGAGCGACAGGCCGTTGGCGCTCACCGCTTGCTGCGTCGCGGCGATGATTCGCTCATTCGCCTGCCACGCGGCATAGGCGCCGCGCGTCTGCGCGATGACGCTGCGTTCGGTGGCGATATAATTTTCGAGTGCCTGGCTGCTGCGCGACTGTGCCTGGCGCACCTGTGCGGCGGGGCGCCCGCCCTGGAAGATCGGCACCGTGAGCGACAGGCCGGCCTGCGCGCTGGTCTGGGTCTGGGTGAAGCGCTGGCCGGTGGTCGGATTGTTCCCGCCGATCGAGCCGAGGAAATTATTATATCCGCCGCCGACGGTGCCCGACAATTTCGGCAGGCGCGACGCGCGCGCGACTCCGATGTCGGCGCGGCTGGCGTTGACCAGTTCGTTCGCCGCCTCGATGTCAGGGTTGGTGTTGAGCGCGATCGCCACGGCCTCCTCGGCGGTCGCCGGCAAATTGGGCAGCGGGGGCGGCAGTTCGAGGTCGACCGGGGCCTCGCCGACAAGGCGGATAAAGGCTTCTCGGCTGCCGATCAGCGTCGCTTCGGCAGTACGCAGATTGCCCTCGGCAAGCGCGAGTCGCGCTTCCGACTGGGCGACATCGGTGCGCGTCAGGTCACCGATTTCGAAGCGGTCGCTGGTCGCCTGGAGGTTGGTGCGCAGCACCGCGACATTCTTCTGGTTGAGCTGGACGATCGCCTGATCGCGCAGCACGTCCATATAGGCGCCGACGACCTGCGAAAAAATGCTTGCTTCGGTTGCGCGCAGATTGGCCTGTCCGGCCTCGACGCGATATTTGGCGGCCTTGACCGCGTTTCTAACCGCGCCGCCCTGGTAGATCGGTACGCTGAACTGGCCGTTGACGCTGAGCACACGGCTGGGCGACGACAGGTTGTTGCCCGGGATGACCAGGTTTTCCTGATAATCGACGCTCGAGCCCATCGACGGCAGTCCGCTGGCGCGCTGAATCGGCACATTTTCGTCGGTTGCGCGCTGGCCGGCGCGGGCGGCGGTCAGCGTCGGGTTATTTTCATAGGCCTTGGCGAGCGCGCCCTGCAGCGTTTCTGCCTGCGCAGCGCCCGAGAGCGTCAGGGCACCGACCGCAAGGCCCGCGAGCCAGCGGCTGCGGCGGGCGGAAGAAATCGTCGTGCGGTCGTGCGTCATCGTTTCAGCCTGGAACTGAGAGGAGAGAAAGGCGGTCAGAACCGGAACCCGGCGGGCCGCGCAAAACCCGGCAGCGGCGCGACATCCATGTCGGCAAAGGGGCGCAGCGCCAGCGTGCCGCCGGTCTTGACCCCCTGGACGAGGCGCGACACTGCGCCGTCGCGGATCGCGGTGACGAGCCGGCCGCCCTCGACCAGCTGGTCGGCGAACGCCGCGGGCAGCGCCTCGATCGCGCCCTCGATGATGATGCGGTCGAACGGCGGCTGGTCGGGGGCGCCGGCGCCGAGCGGTCCGGCGATCCGGGCGATCCGGTCGTCGGTCGGCGCCATCGCGACGAGGTCGGCCGATTCTTCGAGCGCGACGACCTCGGTGCCGAGCTCGGCGAGGCAAGCGGCGGCATAGCCGGTCGCGGCGCCGACGAGCAGCACGCGCATCCCGGGGCGCAGCGCCGCGGCGACGAGCAGGCGCCCAGTGACCAGCGGTGCGTTGAGCGCGCGGCCGCCGCCGAGCGGGATCGCGCGGTCCATATAGGCGACGCCGGCCATTGCGGGCGGCACATGATCCTCGCGCGCGACCGCACCCATCGCGGCGACGATCGCCGGGTCGATGACGTCGTTGGTGCGCAGCTGGCTGTCGACCATCGCCGCGCGCATCTCGGCGGCAGTTGCCTCGTTCAATTTGGCCTCGCTCAATTTCGTCGCCATCAGCGCTGTCCGATTCCTGGAAAAATGACCCTCTTTGCGGGATGCTCTAGCCGAAGCGATACTGTATTGCAATGCTAATACAGCATGAGCGCCCGCAGCGCCGCGCATAGCTGGCCAGCCCGGCTTCGCCAAGGCCCATCGGCGAATCCCACCCTCGCATTTGGGGAATCCTTGACAAGCCGGGCAAAGCCCATCACTAGCGCGGTCCGTCCAACACCCGGCCCTTCCGTCAGCGGATGCGGCATATTGGCATGAGGCCCGATGGCGGAGTGGTGACGCAGCGGACTGCAAATCCGCGCACGCCGGTTCGATTCCGGCTCGGGCCTCCAGAATCCTGTCAGCCAACGTGTGCTGATGGTTGAAAAAATCCCTGATTTCCGCTAGTTTATGGTCATTCGCTGGTTGTCAGTGATGGCCTCTGTTTGCCTATAGCCGCAGATGATGGGGGCCTTTTTTGGGGGCCTCGCGAGGCCCCCGCAGAAGCGAGGCCCCCAAATGGCGCTGACCGACACCGCAATCCGAAACGCCAAGCCTAAGGAAAAACCCTACAAAGTCACCGACGCGCAAGGGCTTTATCTGCTGGTCAATCCGAGAGGCAGCAAACTCTGGCGCGTCAAATATCGGATCAACGGCGTGGAGCGAAAGCTGGCGTTGGGATCGTATCCCGAAATCACGCTGGCGGAGGCGCGTTCGGCGCGTGATGCGGCCCGAAGGCAACTTGCCCATGCGATTGATCCCAATACCGCCAAGCGTCAGGCGCGCATTGAGGCGAGCATCCGCGCCAACAACAGTTTCGCCAGCGTGGCCGAGGAATTGATCGAGAAGAAAACGCGGGAGGGGCTGGCGAAGCCGACGCTGGACAAGATGCGTTGGTTCGTGAAGCTGCTTGGCGGCGATTTCGGAAAGCGTCCCATCACGGAAATCACGCCGCAGGAACTGCTGCACGAACTGCGTAAGCATGAGCGGCGGGGCCGATTAGAGACGGCAAATCTTCTTAGGGCGTTTGCCAGCCGCGTGTTTCGCTATGGGGTCGCGACAGCGCGGGCCGAGCGTGATCCGGCCCAATTGCTGATAGGTGCGCTGACCACAGCAAGGGTCAAGCATTTCCCCGCGATCACCGATCCAGTGGCTTTCGGCGCGCTGCTCCGGGCGATCGAGGATTACGAGGGCGATCCCGCCGTCATGTATGCGCTGAAACTCACGCCTCACGTTTTCCAGCGCCCCGGTGAAATCCGGCATATGGAATGGAAGGAGGTGGATTTTGAAAAGGCGGTCTGGATCATCCCGGAAGGGAAGATGAAGATGCGCCAGCCCCATTCAGTGCCGCTTTCCCGGCAATCGCTGACGATCCTCACCAATATGCGCTCCCTATCCGGTTCCGGGCTTTATGTGTTCCCGTCGATCAGGACACGCGAAAGGCCGATCAGCGAGAATACGATCAACGCGGCCTTGCGCCGCATGGGCTTTGCCAAGGACCAGATGACCGCCCACGGCTTCCGCACGTCCGCATCCTCGCTGCTGAATGAATCCGGCAAATGGAACCCCGACGCCATCGAGCGGGCGTTGGCGCATATGGTCGCGGGTAGCGTTCGGCGCATTTACAACCAGTCGGCCTATTGGCGCGAGCGTGTCGAGATGGCGCAATGGTGGAGCGACTATCTGGATGAATTGCGGGATGGAGGTAACGTCAATTTCAATCGCGCGGGAGATAGGTATGGATGATCGAAAGGAAGTTCTACGCCTTAGAATTATCGCAGCGCGATTCATCATCACTAATGAGCGTGAGGGGCTGGA